>ENA-OUOW01000074-OUOW01000074.1-human-gut-metagenome-genome-assembly--contig:-NODE-74-length-109163-cov-20.453276_pt1 | contig 109163 bp, 85 predicted proteins | sample MGYA00237938_ERZ548769 | MGnify/ENA primary metagenome ERZ548769 (study PRJEB26490, sample SAMN05356870) | human gut metagenome | biome: terrestrial biome; feature: human-associated habitat... | reverse complement strand
AATCGGACGGCGAGATAAAGCCCTATTACGATGCCGCAACGAAGAAATACGAGGCGTTAGTGCCGCCGCAGGATATGACGGGCAAGCCGCTCATCCGAATCAGCATAGGCAGCAATGACTTTACCTACACTCCCGAAACAGAAGCTGCCGGCAAATTTGGGTTTTTCGGTGGCAAGCGGTATGCCTACACCATCACCGTGAAAGCCAGTGGCATAGAGGTGACCGCAGCCAAGGGCGGAACGTGGAACGCCGGCGGCAGCGAGAATGTGGGCGTGACCATCACCTATGACGGCACGGAAACAGAACCGAAAATCGGCGACTATTACTACTCCGACGGCACCTGGAGCGACGGTGGCCTGCGCAAGCTCTATGCCGACGGCACGATGGAGTGGGCAGAGACCAAGCCGCAGCCGGAGAACGGTAAGAACGTTATCGCCATCGTGTTCCATGCCGGTCATCACGAAAACGATGCCTCCGATTACTCCGCCACCGGTATCGGTCAGCAGAAGTGCCACGGCTATGCCGTTGCCTTGCAGGATGCCACAAACGGTTATTGTCAGTGGGGCGTTTACGGAACCGAGTTGGGTTGCTGCCCCACGGATGGAAGCGGAAAAAAACAGAACAATTACTCTGCACCTGACATCGACTGGAGCGGCTACGCCTGGACACAGAAAATCATCACCGCTGCCGGCGGCAAGGACAAGTTGAATGCCACCGAAGATTCCGGTTATCCTGCCACCTACTATGCCGTTGTGGATTATGCGCACAAAGTCCCGTCCCCTGCCAACAGCACCGGCTGGTTTTTGCCCTCCATCGGCCAGATGTGGAATGTTTATCAAAACCGCGCTTCTTTGTTTGAAGGCAAGACAGTGGTATCAGGCTTAAAGTCTGACTGGTACTGGTCCTCCTCGGAGTTCTACTACGTTCCGGCGGACTACGCTCTTTGTGTGGATGTGCGCAACGGCCGCGTGCTCTTCAGCAATAAGCGCGACAGATTTAGTTACGTGCGTTCGGTCTTGGCTTTCTGACCTATTTACCTATTCAGCCTATTTATCTATTATGCGGCGTAGCCGCTCGTTGATAAAGGCTGAATACCCGCGAAGCGGGTCGGATTTACAAACGGAATTGTGGCAACGGCCGCTTGCAGTCTTTGCCCCGCAAGGAAGATAAAAACAAGTAACGTAAAGTTAAAATAAAAAGTGTGACAATGAAACGAAATATCCTACATACCCTTTGGGCGGCGGCACTGCTGCTGACCGGCTGCACGCAGGAGGAGCTTCCCCTGCCCGGTGCTGACAATGCCGCACCGCTCGCCATCACCATCACCGACGGCGGCTATGCCCTGACAACTTCGGCTGACGGCTCGCAGAAAGCCGCTACCCGTGCTACCGAGGACGGTTACCGTACCGAGTTTACCGCCAGTGACGCCTGCGGACTCTACCTTGTGCGCAATGGGGCGATAGTCTATGACAATGTGAAACTCACCGCCACAGCAGGCACGAACGGCAGTCTTACCTGGCAACCCGAAGCGGGCGTAACCCTTGCCGGCGGAATGGCGGGCGAGAAGTATTTCCTCTACTATCCCTATCAAGAGACAGCGAAGATGGCGGGCAAGGTAAATGCCACCGACACCACGAGCGATGGCGATTTCTTCGCCACGCTTATCAATGACTGGCAGCCGGAAGCTGATCAGAGCGACTACACGCAAGGCTACACAGCCTCCGACCTCATGACCGCCACGGGCTCGGGAAGCAAAGCCGACGGCAAGCTCTCGCTCTCATTCTCCATGACCCACCGCATGGCACTCGCCGTAGTCGAAATGCCCAAGACGGTGTATAAGTTCACCGACACCTCCATTCCCGACTATGTGATTGCTACTACAGCCGATTTCAGTGGAGAGGCCAAGCCCTGCCGCAATACGGACGGCACATACCGCTACTTCGTCCGTCCCGGACAAGGCAATACCGTAACCCTCACCGGCAGCTATGCCGACGGCAAGAAGGAGTTTTTCATCACCCCGAACAATATCAGCGTAAGCTCATACAAGACCTATAAGGTGGACGGAGCACCGACGATTGACAAAGATCACAATTTGCAAGTAGGGGACTACCTCCTTGCCGACGGCAATATTGTAGGCAAAGACGAAACTTTGACCGAAGAACAGAAAGCAAGCGTTATCGCCATCGTGTTCCATGCCGGTCATCACGAAAACGATGCCTCCGATTACTCCGCCACCGGTATCGGTCAGCAGAAGTGCCACGGCTATGCCGTTGCCTTGCAGGATGCCACAAACGGTTATTGTCAGTGGGGCGTTTACGGAACCGAGTTGGGTTGCTGCCCCACGGATGGAAGCGGAAAAAAACAGAACAATTACTCTGCACCTGACATCGACTGGAGCGGCTACGCCTGGACACAGAAAATCATCACCGCTGCCGGCGGCAAGGACAAGTTGAATGCCACCGAAGATTCCGGTTATCCTGCCACCTACTATGCCGTTGTGGATTATGCGCACAAAGTCCCGTCCCCTGCCAACAGCACCGGCTGGTTTTTGCCCTCCATCGGCCAGATGTGGAATGTTTATCAAAACCGCGCTTCTTTGTTTGAAGGCAAGACAGTGGTATCAGGCTTAAAGTCTGACTGGTACTGGTCCTCCTCGGAGTTCTGCGACCTTCCGGCGAGCGGCGCTCTTTATGTGAGTGTGAGCGGCGGCAACGTGTACAACTACAGTAAGGACGACAGGAATAGTTACGTGCGTCCGGTCTTGGCTTTCTGACCTATTTACCTATTCAATCTATTTATCTATTTGCGGCGTAGCCGCTCGTTGATAAAGGCTGAATACCCGCGAAGCGGGTCGGAAAAATTTTTGAAAAATCGAGTTATGGCATTATCCGAAGAATTACCCCTATACCGCGACACTTACCGGTTGTTGAACAACCTGTTGATCCTGACGCAGGATTTTCCGCGCTTCTTCCGCTACAGTATGGGCAGCCGTATGGTGGATTTGACTTTGGATATGCTTTCTCTGATTTACAAGGCGAACAGCAGCTATGAAAAAGTGGGCGTATTGACCGAATTTCTCGACCGTTACCGCATGTTGCAGATGCTTTTCCGCGTATGTGTGGAGCAGAAGGTCATTACCGAGCGCAAATACGCCTCGTTCGGGCTGCTGTTGGAGAAGATAGGCAAGCAGGCTACGAGCTGGAAACAATATAACGAACGCGGAATGAAGAAACAGGAAGATAAAAGGCAATGATTTATCAGTCGGGATTCGGGCGGTCAAGGCTTCCCGAAGCGAACTGTTTATTATTGAAAAAGGGTTGTCGGCAGGCTTTCCTCGTGCAGGGAGGCTCGCAAAGACAAAAACAGACAACATTTACTGGTCCTCCTCGGAGTTCTACAACAATCCGGCGAACAACGCTCTTTATGTGAATGTGAACAACGGCAACGTGAACAACAACAATAAGAACAACAGAAATAGTTACGTGCGTCCGGTCTTGGCTTTTTCAATAAAAACTTTACGATAAACAAAATGGTATAGCGATATGGAGTTGCAACAAAGTCTTTTTACAGATGAGGAACTCGGAGGCATTCCGTTGGAGGATGTCTTCGAGGCGTATTTCGAGTGCCGTAAAAAGAAACGCAATACCTGCAATGCCCTTGCCTTCGAGAGCGATTACGAACGAGGTGTGTGGAACTGTGGCGGGAAATCAATGCCGGCACATACCGCCCTTCGCGTTCCATCGCTTTCATTATCAACAAACCCGTGAAACGGGAGATTTTCGCCGCCGACTTCCGCGACCGTGTTGTACACCACCTCATAGCCCACAGGCTCGTTCCGCTTTTGGAAGAGAAGTTCATCGATGACAGTTACAGTACCCGCAAGGGAAAGGGTACGCTCTACGGCATAGAACGGGTGGAAGAACATATCCGGCTCTGCTCCGAGAACTACACGCGGGATTGCTATATCCTGAAAATAGACATCCGTTCGTTCTTCATGAAAATATCGAAGAGGCGGCTGTATGACCTGACCGAAGAACTCTTGCACGAACGCTACGGGGGAAACGACCTGGCGATACTGCTCTATCTGCTCCGTGAGACGATATTCAACCGTCCGGAAAAGAACTGCATCCGCAAGACGCCTCCCCAAAGCTGGCGCGGATTGCCCAAAGACAAGAGCCTGTTCCATTCCGACGGCTCGTGCGGACTGCCTATCGGCAACCTGACAAGCCAGTTGCTCGCCCTTAACTTCCTGGACGGACTGGACCATCTCATCAGCGAAGAATGGGGCGTGAAGCACTACGGCAGGTATGTGGACGACATGGTGCTTGTCCATCCCTCGAAAGAGCACCTGATAGAGGTGAAAGCGAAAATTGCCGGCTGGCTCTCCGAACACGGGCTGTCGCTGCACCCGCGCAAGATCTATCTGCAACATTACACGAAAGGTGTCCTGTTTATCGGAGGGATGATACTTCCGGGGCGGAAATACCTGAGCAACCGCACAGTCGGCTTCTGCTACGATGCCATCGACCGCCTGAACCACTTGGCGGCAGGCTCGCCCGATTACGTGAAAACCCACGGGGAGGAGTTTGTCAGTACGATAAACTCCTATTTGGGAATGATGCGGCATTTTTCCTCCTACAACCTGCGGTGCAAGGTCATGAGCCGTATCGGTAAGGAATGGTGGCAGGTCATCTATTTTGCCGGACACTTGGAGAAAGTCGTGTTGAAAAAACGGTACAGACAGATTGAATGCAAAAAAGAGGAGATTTGTAATGAAATCAAAGAACTGAGGAGGACTGTATGACAGAACGCGAATTGATACAACAACAGCAGGAACTCGGCGACAGCCGTTTCCTCGTGACCCGGTCGGGCAAGTTTTTCTCCGCCTACGGTTGCGGGGCTTTCGCCTTGGCACGCGCCACAGGCTACCGTGTCATGCACCGGCAGCGTAAAGGCGGAAATTTTGTGCTGACCACAGGATTCCCGGAAAGCCATGTAGGGAAAGTGATGGAACAGATAATAGCCGCCGGAGGGAAAATCGACCGGCAGGACGACGGTTCTTTCGTCTTTTCCGGCATAGACGGCAGCGAAGCGGAGGCGTTGGTCTCCATCCCCGAAAAAACGGAGGGCGGGCAAGACCGCAAGGGCAGCAAAAGTTCGTATGACAACAGCCTGCAGGCTATGATACTCTCGTTCGACCTCTCTCGCTCCACCCCTATGGATGCCATGAACTTTATAGACCTGCTGCAAAAGAGGATTTACGATACAGATGTTTAATATGACCTTGTTATATATGAACAGAAACATACCCCTGCAAGCTAAAATCCTCTTCGGCTATATGATGTTAATGGCGGTCATCATCAGCATGGCCGCTATTCTTTTCCATGAACACGCACGCCTTCGGAAAATCGAGGCCGACACCTACGAAATCAGACAGGCACGCCGTGACATATCCGAGATACACCTCAACATCACGGTACTCGCCTCATTGGGCGAGAGCGTCATCGCTTGGGAGGATGAGGACTACCATGCCTACCAAACGAGACGGCTGAGGGTGGACAGCCTGCTGCAAATGCTGCAAACGAACCATAGCTACATATTCGGTCTGTCGCAGATAGATACCCTGCAACAGTTGTTGGCGGACAAGGAGACACACCTGCACCAAATCATGCAGGTGTTCCACCGGCAGGACAAAGCCGACAGCCTGCTGGTGAACCATCTGCCAGAAGCTGCAAGGCAAGCGACACAGACCCGTACCGTCGTGCAGAAGAAGAAAGGCATAGCCGGATGGTTCGGCGGCAAGGAAACGGTGCAAGTGCCCGCCTCGTCCGACAAGCTCCGCTCGCTGAACGAACAGCTTATCGCCCTGCAAGCGGAGCGGATACGCAACATGGAGAATTACACCGACAGCCTGCGCATCCGCAACAGGGAACTGAACCGCAAACTGTTCGCCCTGCTCGGTAACATCAGCGACCATGCACAAGCCGCCTTCCGGGACGGGGAAGAGCAGATAGCCCAAGCGCACCAACGCTCCACCTCCATCATCACCGGGCTGATCATCGCCGCCATCCTCCTGCTGGTGTTCTCGTACCTGATTATCCAGAAACATCTGAAACGGGATTCGCTGCTCAGGAAAAAGATGGAGGGTGTCATTGACCGGAATAATGAACTGCTGGAAACGCGTAAAAACGTCATACTTACTATCTCGCATGACATACGCGGCCCCCTGAACATCATTTACGGATATGTCGAACTGGCAAAAGATACCCGGGACAGGAAACGCAGGAATCACCATTTGGAAAATATCGAAACGGAGTGCAAACATATCCTGCACCTGCTGAACAATCTGCTGGACGTGTACCGCCTGAACGAGTCCAAGGAAACCTGCAACAATGTACCGTTCAACCTTAATGATCTGTTGGAACGTATTGTGACCGGATTTTCACATATTGCCAATAATAAGGGAATCATATTCCACCATGATTCCCAAAATACGGATGTCGTACTGTGCGGTGACATGGATCGTATCTCTCAAATTATAGACAATCTACTGACGAATGCTGTGAAGTTTACAAACGCCGGTATGATACAGTTCAATGTCCGATATGAAAATGGAATGCTTTATATAGAAATAAAGGATACGGGAATCGGTATGGATCAAGACACCGTTTCGCGTATCTTCCGTCCGTTTGAACGCCTGTCGTCTGAGGCGAATGCCGAAGGTTTCGGGTTGGGCTTGCCCATCACAAAAGGATTGGTCAAACTTTTAGGAGGCAGCATTGATGTGGAAAGTAAAATCGGGCATGGCAGCACATTTCGTGTATCCCTGCCGTTAGCGGTTTCCAATGAGAAAATCAATAGTGAAGCGTCGGCAGTTCCGCAAGACCGTCTGCCATTGCCACAGCGCGTACTTGTTATAGACAATGACACATTACAACTGGAAATAGCCAAGGAAATGCTTGAACGCAACGGAGTATCGTGTACCACCTGTTCCAATGCCAAAGAACTGGTCAATGAGATGCGCAGGCAGGATTACGACTTGCTGCTAAGCGACATACAGATGCCGGAAACCAACGGTTTTGAAATTCTGGCATTGCTTCGCAAATCCAGCATCGGAAATTCACACACAATTCCGATAGTAGCCATGACTGCACGAGGAGAAGGAGAAAAAGAGGCATTCATAAAGGGCGGATTCACGGACTCCATCCACAAGCCGTTTTCCATGAGAGAACTGTTGGATATGGTCTCTTCTGTGGTGTCACGCGATGTGGAAGAGTCACATACACCGGATTTTGCCACGTTCACGGCAGATGTGCTTGATAAAAGAGAACTGCTAAGAACTTTCATTATCCAGTCCGAACAAAATATGGCAGACTTGCAATCGGCAATAAAGACAGGGGACATTGAAAAGCTCCATGACATAGCCCACGAGATAAAGCCCTCGTTGGAGTTGTTACGGGCCGATGCTCCACTGGTAAAACTCCGCACCACGTTAAACGATTCTGCATGCGATATGAATACCGTCAATGAACAGGTGAAGCTGCTGATAGGACACATCTCCGGACTTATAACAGAAGCTGAAAAGGAAATAAAGAAAATGAGCGATGAAACAGAAGGTACTGATAGTTGAAGACAATATAAGTTTGTCACAACGCCAGAAAGACTGGCTTGAACAGGCGGGGTACGATGTAATGACCGCCATGCATGAACCGGCCGCACGTGCATTGATACGCAAGCATCGGTTCGACTTCATATTGTCCGATGTGCGCTTGCCTGAAGGTGACGGAATATCGCTTTTAGAGTGGCTCACAAAAGAGAAGAAAGACATTCCATTCATAGTGACAACGGAATACGGGTCTATACCGGATGCGGTACGCGCCATCAAGTTGGGGGCAAAAGACTATCTGCCCAAGCCGGTACACCGGGAACACCTGCTTGAACTGGCGGAAGAGATATTCCGTCCGCTCGCGACTGTCCGCACGAAACCGAAAGACCTGTTCAGACGTACCTGCCCTAAAATACTTGAGGTGGAGAGATACGCGAGGATAGTAGCCCCGTCGGATATGTCGGTGCTGATACTCGGTGCCAACGGTACCGGCAAGGAGTCCGTGGCACAGGGCATTCACGCGAACAGCGGACGTGACGGCAAGTTTGTAGCGGTCAATTGCGGAGCGTTGCCACGCGAACTTGCGGCATCCCTCCTGTTCGGACACGAGAAAGGCGCCTTCACCGGTGCGGATACGGCAAAGAACGGATATTTCGACATGGCAAAAGGCGGTACGCTCTTCCTGGATGAAATCGGCACGATGCCTATTGACATACAGTCCATGCTCCTTAGAGTGTTGCAGGAGAATACCTATACCCCTATCGGCAGCGACAGGGAGCGGATGGCAGACGTGCGGATTGTGGCGGCAACGAATGAAAATCTGGAACGGGCCATCAAGGAAGGACGATTCCGGGAAGACCTGTACCACCGTCTGGCAGAGATGGAAATCAGGATGCCATCTTTGGCCGAGTGTGCTGATGACATTTTGCCTTTGGCGGAATTTTTCCGTGAACGGTTTTCCAAAGAACTTAAGAAAGAGACAAAAGGCTTTTCAAAAGATGCCATATACCGACTTCGTTCTTATCGTTGGCCGGGCAATGTCAGGGAATTGCAGAACCGGATCAAACGGGCGGTGTTGCTTACGGAAACCCCTGTATTGGAGTTGCCGGACTTGAACGCAGACAGTCAGACTGATATTCGGATTACGGAGAAAACTCCGGACATATTGCCTTTGAAAGACGAAAACAGCGAGAGGGAAGCCATTGCAAATGCCCTTCAAGCGTGCAACGGGCATCGTGAACAGACCGCACGATTGTTGAATGTAAACTCTTCAACACTGTACCGGAAGATGAAGAAATACGGGATAAGATAATCCCCGATATTCTATCTATTTCCGGCAACAGTGTTGACACAGAATATATTGAAATGATTTTTCAATCCGACTGAAATTTTGTAAATTTGCAAAAGATTTGGCAGGGTATAGCCTTGCCGGTCTGAAACATAGAAGAAAACCGGTGGAGGGAAAACCCCTCTGCTGATTATATAACATAAGAGCGCAAGCTTCTCGGACAGAAATCTGGTAAATTGACGTTAAAGGAGAATGATTGCGTAATGCTTATGCTATGCTCTGTCATAGCGTGGTGTTGCGTGTTCTCCTTTAGGCTTTACCAGAGCCTCTGTCTGAGTGCGTGGCTACCACGCTTCTTTTTTTAGACGGACAGGTATGGCAAGAATACAAATCATAACGGCAGTGACATTGGACGGTTATCTTCCCGACCCGAATGAAGAGTTGTTGCAATGGGTGAAGACGGACAGCCAAGGTTTCCCGTTCTGGCACGAGAGGAGTACCTTCACGCTGTTTCCCGGCTATCCCATGCTGGACTTGATTTGTGAAAAGGACGAGAAACCGGACTCCTTTACCTTTACCTCAGAAATATCCGACCCAAAGAGCCTTGACTTGCTACACGGGCTTTCCATCTACCACCTCATTGACGAAATCATCATCTACATTCTTCCTCTGACAACAGGCAACGGTACGGACTGCCTGCATCGACTTCCGGTCAATCGTTGGAAACTTTACAGGACAGTTGCTTTCAAAAACGGGATTGTCCGTCTCATTTATCGCAAATCCTCGCGATAGTCCATTGCATCCTGCAAGGAAATCTTGCAATTTGCAAGATTCGCCATTTATTCATTTTTACAGCCTCAGATTTTTATTTCACTGATATACAATGTTATATCAGTTCCTCTTGGTGTCTATCGGTGTCATTGGTACGCTGTTGGCCTTATAATATGATATAACCTGTTGCGCAACAAGGTGTAAGCAAACGATAAGTTACACTTAAAACAGATTACTCATGTTACAGATAAACAGCGAGATGTTCGCCCAAATCATGGAACGGTTCGACAGGATAGAGCGGGCATTGGAGCGTATGAACAAGCTGAAGGAATGCCTGGACGGCGACACGCTCTTGGACAACTACGACCTGTGCCGGCTGCTCGGCATCACCAAACGCACGCTGGCGCGTTACCGCCAGAAGAAGCTCGTGACCTATTACATGATTGACGGGAGAACCTACTACAAGGCATCCGAAGTGGAGGCGTTCCTCAACCAAAAGGGCAAGTCATTGCCGGCGAGGTTCAGACATCAGCCAAATGTTTAATTAAAATGAAGCAAGGATTATGGAAATAATATGTGTTGACAAACAGACTTTTGAAGAATTGCGTGTCCGGTTCTGTGATTTTGAGGAACGGATGACGCGGGTATGCCGTCCGGCCGAGGACCTCGGCTTGAAAAACTGGCTGGATAATCAGGAGGTGTGCGATGTGCTTCGCATCAACAAGAAGACACTACAGGTATATCGCAACAAAGGGATATTGCCTTTCAGCCGTATCAAGAACAAGCTGTTCTACAAGCCTGAAGACGTACAGAGATTGTTGGATTTGAATTATCACCCTTTAATAAAAAGCAGATTATGAGCTATCATTTCTTGGACGACAAAGACCCTCGGATCGACGTGATGTTTCAAGGGCTGGAAAAAATGGAGAAGATGCTCTCCGTGATTGAGAAGATGCCGAAATCCCTCTTTAACGGTGAGCGCTTCCTCACTGACGAGGAACTCTCCAAAGTCCTGCGGGTAAGCAGGCGCACATTGCAGGAGTACCGGACATTCGGGGTGGTTCCTTATTACATGGTGCAGGGCAAGACTCTGTATAAGGAATCGGATATTCTGAAGATACTGGAGGATTCCTACAAGCGTTGCCGGGAAGAACAACGATGGGTATAGCATCGTTCACTAAAAGAGACGGAGAAATGATTTCCTTTTTACAAAGGGCATTTCTCCGTTTTTATTTTATGCCATTTCAGACTTTCTTCCCCGTTTTTTCTTGACGATGAAATCTTCTTCGCAAAGCTGTATCTGTTTCCCGAAACCTGTGGACTTTAGCCGTTTCATATCCTCGTCCACTTTGGTGTCCGTTACTTGGGCATACAGCTGGGTGGTGGAAATGGAGTTGTGTCCCATCATGCGGCTGACCGTCTCTATCGGCACACCGAGCGAGAGGGTGATGTGGGTCCCGAAATTATGCCTGGCCTGATGGTAGGTCAAATCAAAGCCATATACCTGTCCCAGCTCTCGTGTCAATGTTATAAAATATCCACGATTGTAAACATTGAATACCTTGTCCCCGGTTCTTTGGCTACGATATTTCTCGATGATTTGAAGGGGAATATCCAACAGGCGGACAGACGAAAGCATATCCGTCTTTTGCCTGTGGATGTGAATCCACCATGTGCCGTCCTCAGCCTGCGTGACATCATTGACCGACAGTTTTTTCAAGTCCGCATACGCCAATCCGGTAAATGTCGAGAAAATGAACATATCCCTTACGAATTGCAGTTGAGGCTTCTCCACCGGGGTGGTCATCAGTGTCTTCAAGTCCTCCAATTTCATGTGCCGGCTTTTTCTTTTTGGCAGTTCGGGATGCAGGCGGCAGTAAGGGTCACGGCGCAATGTCCCCTGGCTGACCGCCCGCATTGTCAGCTTCTTCAGGCGGTACAGGTGTTCATGTACGGTCTTGGGTTTTTGGTTGCGGTTCGTGCGCAGGAACAACTCGAAGTCGTCATAAAACGCACGGTCAAGGCTTCTCAATGTCACGTCCTCCACGCCTTTCTTCTCCTGAACAAAAGCGGAAAGGTGCTTGTAGGAACGCTTGTAGGAGTCGTATGTTTCCTGTATGCGGTCTATCCCGATACGCTTCTTGAACTCCTCGTTATGCTCCCTGAACAAGGCAAGCAGGGTAAGTGGTTTCTGCCCGATGCCTTTGACTGCATTCTTGACAAGTTCCGCTGTAATGAACCCCAGACTGTTCTTTATCCTGTCGTAATGTCCGGTTATCTCGTCTGTCAGGTCATCTATGGCGCGGTTCACCGTAACTGCATTTTCACTCCGTCCGTCGGCGCGTCCTTTGTCGGGATTCCAAATAGAGGGATTGACGGATACTTTGGTTCCTATCTGTGCCCATTCGGCATCGATGCTTACCTTGCACAATAACTGGCACATTCCGTCCTTGCGGACTTTCGTGCGGTTTATATAGAACAATACGGCAAATGTACTACGCCGCTTGATATTCTGGTTTTCTATATTCTTTTCCATGTTCTTGTTTTTTTAAGAGGTAATCAAATCACGACGGAAAAACGTTCCGATATTTTCCGGTTCAAAGTCCTTGTGTCGGAATCAATCTTGTCATCGGTCACTTTCGCGTAAATACGTGTGGTTTCAATCCGGCTATGTCCGAGCATTTTGCTGACGGTTTCAAGAGGAACCCCATGCGAAAGGGTGATTTCCGTGGCGTAGGTGTGCCTGGCCACGTGAAATACCAGCGGACGGTTGATGTTGCAAATCCGGGCAATCTCTTTCAGGTAGAGATTCATGTTGGAATTACAATACATCGGTAGCAGCCTGTTATCAGAAACGGCATCACTGTACTTTTTCAGAATCTGTAACGGCAAGTCCAACAAGGGGATTTCAAATTCTATCTTGGTCTTCTGGCGGGCACTTTTAATCCACCATGTGCCGTCTTCCGCAAGCGACAGGTTTTCTTTTGTCAGCGAGCGCATATCCCTGTATGAAATGCCGGTGAAGCAGGAAAACAGGAACATGTCACGGACAAGGTAAAGTGTCTGCCTATGGAGCGGAGTGGTCATAAGCCGTTGCAGCTCTTCATCGGTAAGATACTTCTGCACCGCTTTCGGACGAACCGGCTCGTAACCCATGAACGGATAAACGGTAATGATACCGTCAGCGATAGCCTCACCCACGATGGTTTTCAGTTGGACGGTCAGGTTGATGACGGTTCCGGGAGCGAGATTGCGTTCGGTACGAAGGTACAGGTCGTATTTGTCGATGAAGGAGCGGTCCAATGCCGAGAAAGGAATATCCGTTAGCCTGTATTTTTCTTGCAGAAACTTCTCAATGTGCCTATAGGCATTGCGGTATGCCTGCAAACTTTTGGCTGTGCGGTTGACTCCAACTCGCTTTTCAAAGTTGTTGATGAATTGCCTGAAATAGCTCAACAGTGTTTCCTGCCCGCTTGCCATTCCAAGCAAAATGCTTTTCACTTCCTCAGCGGTCACACCGTCACGGACGGCAGACTGCTCGTTATAGATACTCAACGCCACCGCACGGATCTCATCCAGCCGGTTGTTGATTTCCTTTGCCGTCACACTCTTGCCAGACGCACGCCCCGAAGTCCATCGGGATTGCGGCACTTTCATCTTCACGCTGAATGCCGCTTCAGAGTATTTTCCGATGTTCAACTTAGCCATTACCGGACATTCGCCATTGGCATCCGCCTCGCTCTTTTTCAGGTAGAACGACACCTTTACATTTGCCTGATTCATAACCTATTCCTTTGTTTGCAAAATTATTATATAGCGAGCAAATGAATGGCATGAAAAATATAGCGGAATATAGAAAAAGCCCCCTTGACTTCCAATCTGAGACTGTATTTTTTCCTGATACGGAAAATTTTGACTAACTTTGCATTAGCAAAAAACAGACAGAACAGCGTTCTTGCGGTGGTGAACAGGGGTAGAAAAACAGTTTTGGAAGTAAATTTCATACCTATTTTCAATCCCGAAAAGGCAACGGATAAGTAGCGATTTGTTTGCCTAACTCCCCAAAAACAGGTCAAAAACCTCAAATGGAAGAATGTGGAACAAAACGACTTATCCCTTTCTCGTCCAAGCACTTTGCATTATTCCTCTGAAATCCATCCGTATGTGAGCGAGTTTTTGAATCTTTGCATACAAACTGATGATATTAAAGATAAGAGATAGATAACAATATGATAACCGGCGATATAAAACAAAAGGTGGATGCTGTGTGGCAGACATTCTGGAACAAAGGGTTTACCAACACTTCGGCAATATTTGAGCAGATAACCTATTTGCTCTTTATGAAGATGCTCGATGACAAACAGTTGGAAAAGGAAGCAATTGCCAATCTTATAGGCGATCTCCTGCTTAACCCTACGTTTCCAGATGGTATGTGGCACAATCCGACTACCGACCAAGATGTGCCATACAATGAAATGCGTTGGCACGTATTCAAGGAAATGGAGCCGACAAAGATGTTGAATCGGGTGCGCAACGATGTGTTTATCTTTTTGCGTTATGTGGGAAAAGAGGGGTCGGCTTATAGTAAAGCAATGGAAGATACTGTTTTTCAAATCACCGATGCCCGTTTTTTGTCACGTGTGATTGAGGGGATTGATGAAATTTCTTCCGATGGGGCGGACATGATGGGGGACGTGTATGAGTACATGCTCGGCATAATGGCGGCATCGGGCACTAACGGACAGTTCCGCACCCCTCGTCACATCATCCGTATGATGGTGGAACTGATGCGCCCAACTCTTGACGATACTATCTGCGACCCGGCTATGGGCTCTGCCGGTTTTATCATGGAAGCAGCCAAATACATTACAGAGCATCAAAGTGATGAATTGCTTAATATTGAAGAGAAGGAGCGTTTCCGCAAAGAGATATTTCATGGCTCGGACTCGGACGCTTCCATGCTCCGCATAGGCTGTATGAATATGATGCTTCACGATGTGGATGAGCCCAATCTGTACTATCGTAACTCGTTGTCGGACGAGAATGACGATACCAACCGCTATACCCTTTGTCTGGCCAATCCTCCGTTTGCAGGTAGCCTCGACACTGACGATATAGCGCATACGTTGAAAGCGGCTGTCAAGACCAAGAAAACCGAACTGCTGTTTCTTGCCTTGATGATGCGGATGCTTCAGTCGGGCGGGCGGTGTGCTTCTATCGTGCCGGACACGGTTCTCACAGGCGATGCACAAGCCTATAAGACGATACGCTCTGCGTTGGTGGACAACCATTGCATGCAAGCTGTCATCACGATGCCTTCGGGGGTGTTCCAGCCTTACAGCGGGGTTTCCACCGCCATCATCATTTTTACGAAAACAGGTGCAGGTGGAACAGACAAGGTCTGGTTTTACGATATGCGTGCCGATGGATTCTCGCTTACCACACAACGCACTCCACAACCCGAACAAAACGATATTCCCGATGTCATCTCCCGTTTCCACAACCTCGAAGCGGAAACCGACCGCAGCCGCAAAGAGCAATCGTTCTTTGTTACTGCCGATGAGATTCGTGCCAACGGCTACGACCTCAGTTATAAACGTTATCACGAGGTGGAGCGTGAAGTTGTCGAATATGAAGCTCCGGAAACGATTATCGCTCGAATGGAGAAAAGGCAGAAGACTATTGATGCGGCCTTTGCAGAGTTTAAGAAACAGGTAAATTCGTGAGGGTATGAAAGTGGATAAATCGAAATGGGTATCTTGTACGTTGGATAGTGTTTGCGATATTCAATTTGGAACACGTATTGTCAAAAAACAGACAGAAGCCGGGCAATATTATGTATATGGTGGAGGTGGCGCAACCTTTACCACAAAGAGTTATAATCGAGAAAGCGCTATTACAGTATCTCGTTTTGCTCTTTCTAAGGAATGTACAAGATTTATTGAAGGTAAATTCTTTCTCAATGATAGTGGATTAACGCTTCATCCCAAAACTAATTTATTATTATTCCAATTTTTAAAATGGCATGTTTTTGCATTAAATGACAAAATATATTCATTAGCAAGAGGTGCCGCTCAAAAGAATTTAGATGTAAAGCGATTTTCAAAACTTCTTATTAAATTGCCTAAAAATAATGAGCAATGCACTATTGCCACAGAATTGGATACACTGCAAAAAATGATTGACGGCTACAAGGCGCAGATTGCCGACCTTGATGTCCTCGCGCAATCTATATTCGTTGATACCTTTGGTAATGTTGCGGTTAATGATAAATGTTGGGATATTATACAAATGGGGCAACTTGGCAACTTCAAAAATGGGCTAAACTATAGTAAGGGAGAGATAGGAAAGCCATTGAAAATAATAGGTGTTGGAGATTTCCAAAACATTAAATGTCTTTCTTCATTCGACAATATATCCTATATTAACATTGAAGACATTTCACAAGAATATTTGCTTCATAACGAAGATATTGTGTTTGTACGTTCAAATGGAAATAAAAATTTGGTGGGGAGATGTTTGGAAGTTTTTCCTAATAGCACAGAAGTAACATTCAGTGGGTTCTGCATTCGATTTAGGAAGTCTGTGGAGATTATAAATAAGTACCTGATAGCTACATTAACGGATATAGGATTTAAGAATACTCATATTTTGAAATCTAATGGTATTGGTATTCAGAATATTAACCAAAAACTATTAAGTAGTTTGCCTATACCCGTTCCTCCTATTGGTATGCAGAAAAAATATGCAGCCCAAGTCGAAGCCATCGAAAAACAGAAAGAGTTGATTCGCCAGCAATTAGCCGATGCAGAAACACTGATGAAAGAACGGATGCAATATTATTTCTCCTAAAACAAGACAATGGCATGAAAGAAATAGACAAGAAACTAATAGAGACCATCAGCCGATATGCAGCTTCGGGGATAGACCAACAGGTTGCAAATCTTGAAAAAGACAGAATTTTACAGTATCAAGTTATCATGAATGATACTGTAAATGATACGGCAACTGATACTGTAAATTAATTAAGTTATGAGGAACTTTGACATTATAAAAGACATAGACGGATTAGAAACAATCCACCGTTATTGTGCCATAGCAGAGGATTTTCAAGCGACTAATCCGATGATTTCGGTACAGCAGGCACGGCTGGCGCTGGAAACAATGGTTAAGACCGTTTACCGCCTGAAGGGGTGGCAAATAGGAGAACGTGCTTCGTTGCTTTCGCTCACCGCCGATGAACGCTTCACGGCATTTGTAAATAGCGAAGACCTGATGAAACGCATCCACTATGTACGCAAAATCGGAAACAATGCAGCACACGCCAATGACGGATTTGTGGGACGCGGGAATCTTTCTTTGCCGTGCTGAACCTTTATTACATTGTGGGTTCTATCATGTTGGCTTGGCAGGTGATTGATACATTGCCTGACTTTGACAAAGAGTTGGTTCCTCAGTCGGCAAAAACGAGTACGCTTACCGTTGTTCCTCAACCCGACCAAGCACAAGCCGCTACCACGCAATCTGCTGATGCCTTGGCGCAGGCGGTGGGAGAAAGTTCCGATGCACAGCCTGCAACAGTGGAAGCCCAGCCTGTTGTAAACGACCTCTCGGAAGCGGAAACCCGAAAATTGTATATCGACCTGTTGCTTCACGAAGCAGGCTGGACAGTAACAGAACAGGTGGGAAAAATCGTTCCTCGTCAAGCCGGAATAGAGATAGAGGTGCAGGGTATGCCTAATGAGAGCGGTATGGGATATGCAGACTATGTACTGTTTGATGCGGACGTAACGCCATTGGCGGTAGTGGAGGCAAAGCGTACCAGCGTGGATGCTGTAGCAGGTCGTCACCAAGCGGAATTATATGCCGATTGCTTGGCTGCACGCTACGTTTGTCCTCGACCGGTAATCTATTACACCAATGGTTTTGAAACCAATATAATAGATGGAATCGGTTATCCGTCACGTAAAGTAATGGGATTCCATACCATTGATGAGTTGCGCCGTATGATTGCGCAGCGTGGTCGGGCGGATATTACTGATTTGCAGATTTCGGACAGGATAACCAACCGTAACTACCAAAAGCGGATGATTGAATCGGTTTGCAAGCATTACAACAGCAAGCACCGCCGTGCTTTGTTGGTAATGGCTACCGGTACGGGAAAGACGCGTGTCAGCATCTCGCTCGTAGACGTGTTGGTGCGGAACAACTGGGTGAAGAATGTGCTGTTCCTGGCCGACCGTATAGAGCTGGTCAATCAGGCAAAAAGGAATTACGCCAAGTTGTTGCCTAATATGACGGTCAGTTCCTTGCGTGACAGTGATGTGGATATATCGGCACGCATCCTGTTCTCCACCTATCAGACCATGATAGGACATTTGGACAAGGATGCCAAGACGTTTTCATTAGGCAGATTTGACCTCATCATCATTGACGAGGCTCATCGTAGTGTGTTTGGCAAGTATGGAGCTATTTTCGAGTATTTCGACGGGCTGCTCTTGGGACTGACGGCAACTCCACGCGATGAAGTGGACCGCTCCACATACGACCTCTTCGGGATGGAGCAGGGCGAGCCGACCGACAGCTACGAATATGACGAAGCGGTAGCCGATGGGTATCTGAAGCCGTTCCGTGCAATAAAAGATAATTCAAAGATTCTGACGGAAGGAATTGACCCCGATCAGCTTACCCCGGAAGAACGGGAGCAGTTGGATGAGATTTTCGAGTATGAGAAGATGAAGGCTGGCTTAGAACCGGGCGACCCGTATAGCCGCATCATTAATGCAACGGAAATATTCAAATACATCTACAACCACGATACTGTCGACTATGTGCTGAACAGGTTGATGAACGATGGTATCCGTGTGAAAGACGATACCCTGATAGGCAAAACCATCATATTCGCCTACAATCACAAACATGCTGTACTCATAGCCGAACGGTTTGCTGTCCTTTACCCTGACTTGGGGCCAGACTTCTGCCGGGTAATTGACGATAAAGAAAAGTATTCATCCGACCTGATTGACAAATTTGCAGACGTAGAAAGGCTACCTCAAATCGCCGTATCGGTCGATATGCTTGATACGGGCATTGATGTGCCTGAAATCGTGAACTTGGTTTTCTTCAAACCTATTCACTCTAAGATAAAATTTTGGCAGATGATAGGTAGAGGTACACGTTTGTGCGAAAACCTGTTTGGCGAAGGTAAAGATAAGGAAGAGTTTTTGATATTCGACTTCTATCGGAATTTTGAATATTTCGAGATGAATCCCGAAGGTGCCAAACCGGCAAAATCGCAGTCTATTGTAAGCCTGCTTTTTAATCTGCGCACAGATATTAAATTCGCCTTGCAGGATGGAACACATCAAAGTAAAGAAGAATCAAGGGCTTTTCATGACAACCTTGCCGACATCTTGCACCAGCAAATAGCCAATCTGAACAGAAACCGGATAGATGTGCGCCTTCAACTGAAAGCCGTAGAGACATACGCCACGCCGGAAGCTATGGTTTGCTTGACTCTTGGCGATGTGATGGCAATGAAAGGTAATATCTCACCCTTATTCAAAAATGCGATAACAGACATTTCTGCTTTAAAGTTTGATGCACTTGTACTTAAATCCCAACTTGCATTGGTAGATGAAACTGTCAACTCCACATCATCAGAGCGGAAAATAATGGACATAGCCGGTTGTCTCAAAGAGAAGAAAGCTTCCATTCCACAAGTGATGGCTAAGATGGATGTACTGAACGAGGTGTTGTCAGCTCGTTTCTGGGAATCGAAAAGTTTGGGTTCGCTCGAACGCATAAGGTTGGCACTTCGTGACCTTATCCAATACATGGATGGCGGCACGGGAGGACAGACATTTATCATCAATGTGACGGACACATTTGAAGAAGACAATTCAGGTGTCAATGTAACCCCTATCCGTACCTATCGCCGCAGGGTGGAAGACTATCTCAAAGAGCATTTATCGGACGATGACGCATTGCAAAAGATATACCACCTTGAACCTCTTTCCGGACAAGACATCACCCGGTTAGAGCTGATTTTCTGGGAAGAACTGGGCTCCAAAGCAGAGTTTGAGGCACAAACAAGGACGAAACCCTATCAGCATAACGTAGCTGCCTTCATCCGTTCCATCATTGGCGTGGAGCAGGAAGTGGCATTGGAGAAATATCGTGCATTGATTCATGGCGCGGAACTGACTCGTATGCAAGAGGAGTATCTCCGCATGCTCATCCGCTATGTGTGCGAGAATGGCGATATTGCCACCGTGGTATTGCAACAACCACCTTTCAATAAGTTTCCTGTCATCTTCCGTGATAGTCGCGAATCACTTATTGATTATGTGAAACTTATCAGTCAGGTGATTGCGGTGTAAACAACTGAAAGAACAATTTCAAGCCCCAATACTGCCACTGATTCCTGTGTTGGCGGCAGTAATAACGGTTGGTTGCTTGGAAAGACAAAGATGGAAATACGTTGGATTCTGTTTACAGAAAGCAATAAGAGTAATGAATCTTTGAACAATATAATTTTAACGCGAACTACTGCCAAGTTTTTAACTTGACGGTGGTTCGCGTATATGTATTACTTTTCTGCCAGTTTGATGTCTTCTATGTTCAAATCAATGTCGAAGTCAAGGTTAGGACTTGTTTCATTCTCGTCGTTAGTCCGGTGATAGTCCTGTCTGGGTTCCACATGGGGCTGTTCCGCGTTAACAAAGTTCACAGCTTCTTCCAACCCGGACATAAAGTGCTCGAAATCCTCCTGATAGAGGAATATCTTATGTTTTTCAAAATTTATGGATGGAGATTCCGTATCGCCCGATATGACTTTTTTGCTTTCTGTGAGGGCTATGAATAATTCACCTTTTCTGTTTTTCTTCACATCCACATAATAAATGCGTTTTCCTGCCTTTACGGATCTGGAAAAGACTATGTCTTTATCCCTTTCTTGGTTCTTTTTGAAATCTTCCATATTTTGCGGTTTATAAATAACTACTTCAAAATTGAGAATATTTTTTAAAACATCCAAAAAAAATGAGGGAAAGATGGTCTTTTTATCTATAAAATACGTACTTTTGCACTACAATATATAATATTATATGATAAACAGAGAGATTATACGCTTAAAGGTTGTTCAGATTACTTATGCTTATTACCAAAATGGGGGGAAGAACATAGATACGGCGGAAAAAGAGCTTTTTTTCAGTCTGGCCAAAGCATACGATTTGTATAATTATCTATTGACCTTAATGGTAGAAATCAACCGGATAGCAGAACGTGCCGTAGAGACGGCGCAAAGTAGGTATAACCGTATTAAGGTGGGCGAACCGCCCAGCACGAAGTTCATTGACAATCGTTTTATCATGCAGTTGGAAGTGAATAAACAACTGTTGGATTTTCGTGAAAACCAGAAAAAAAGTTGGGTGAACGAGGAGGATTTTGTGCGTTCGTTGTACAAGCAAATTATAGAGACGGATTACTACAAAGAATATATGGCGTCGGCAGAGTCTTCTTATGCACAGGACCGGGAGTTATGGCGCAAGATATATAAGAATGTCATTTGTAATAATGAAGAGCTGGACTCTTTGCTTGAAGACATGAGCCTGTATTGGAATGATGACAAATATATCGTGGATACGTTTGTGCTGAAGACCATCAAGCGTTTTGACGAGGCCAAAGGAGCCGATCAGGAACTTTTACCGGAATTCAAGGATGAAGAGGATCGGGAATTCGCCCATCGTTTGTTCCGTAACACGTTGTTGAATGCGGAATATTACCGTAAACTGATAAGCGACAACACGAAGAACTGGGAATTCAATCGGATTGCCCTTATGGATTTGTTGATTATGCAAATCGCATTGGCAGAGATTCTGACGTTTCCCAATATTCCGTTGAATGTCTCATTAAACGAGTATGTAGATATAGCCAAGATCTACAGTACGCCGCGTAGTGGGGCATACGTGAATGGATTGTTGGATGCCGTTTCCAAAAAATTAATAGCAGAGAAAAAATTAGAGAAGACAAACAATTAAAATAATACAACCATGAATTTATTGACAATTTTATTGCAGCAACAAGGCGGAGGTATGTCTATGATTATTATGATGGTCGCTATTTTCGCCATCATGTATTTCTTTATGATTCGTCCTCAGAATAAGAAACAAAAAGAAATCCAGAAATTCAGAAACAGTATCGTTCCGGGTACTGATGTGGTAACGGCAGGTGGAATTTATGGAAAAGTGAAAGAAGTGAATGAACTTGATAATACATTGATGGTGGAGATAGCCTCCGGCGTAAAAATTAAAATCGCTAAGAATTCAGTGTATGCCGGTGTGCCGACCGACACGGCCGCAGGTAAATAACCGTAATGGATTCAGTTCAGTTCAAGAAATACTATACTACAGTCAAGAACTTCTTGTTAGGTCCTAAAAACAAGGAGTTCTTGATTTTTTTGTTTTTTTTCTTCGTCTCTGCGGCTTTTTGGCTGTTGCAATCTTTGAATGAGACATTCGATGTAGAATTGAAAGTGCCTTTGAAATTGGAAAATGTGCCGTCTGATGTGGTCATTACATCGGATTTGCCTTCTGATTTAAATGTTATGGTAAGAGATAAAGGTACGGTTTTGGTTCGTTATATTTATGGTACGGAACAAGTTCCTGTACGGGTGGATTATAAGGATTATGACAAGGGAAACGCTTCAGGACGTGTTTCCGTTACGCTTTTGGATGTCCAGAAGAAAGTACAGGCACAGTTGTTGTCTTCCACTCGTATTGTGTCTTTAAAACCGGATACACTGGAGTTTTTTTTTAATAAAGGTGCTCGTAAGAAGGTACCGGTCAAGTTGGCCGGAGTCGTGGAAACCTCTCCGGAGTATTACTTGCAACAGGTGGAGTTTACACCTGATTCGGTGGAAGTGCTGGCGCCTTCCGCTATTTTAGATACCATAACCGAAGCTTTTATCACTCCGGTTTATTTTTCGGATTTGTCTGCTAACGAAAAGACGATAAGCATGTTGCGTCCTGTGAGAGGGGCGAAGTTCATCCCCGATCAGGTGGAGATGAATGTGATGATAGATTTATATACGGAGAAAACGGTGGAAGTACCCGTATTCGGCGTGAATTTTCCCGGTAGTAAGGACTTGCGTACATTTCCTTCAAAAGTAAAAGTTACTTTTCGTGTGGGGATGAGCCGGTTTAAGGAAATTACGGCGGACGATTTTGTATTGGCTGTCACGTACGAAGAACTAATGAAGAACCGCAGTCCGAAAATACAGCTTCATCTAAAGTCGATGCCGTCCGGAGTATCGAATGTGCGTATAGAACCTTCTGAGGTGGATTATCTGATAGAACAAGTACAGGAAGAAAACGAGTGATATGATTAAGGTTGGTCTTACGGGGGGTATTGGTTGCGGGAAAAGTTATGTGGCGGATTTATTACGTCGTCGGCATATTCCCGTATATGATACGGATAAGGAGGCAAAGCGTTTGATGATGGAATCTGCAACCATTCGCCGGGGATTGGTGGATTGGGTCGGAGAGCGGGCTTATATGCCGGACGGGACATTGAACCGTGAACGGATAGCTTCATATTTATTTGCCTCTCCGCTCCATGCGGAGCGTATCAACCGGCTTGTACATCCGGTGGTGCAGGATGATTTCCTGCAATGGGTGGATAAGCAGGACGGACCGTTGGTCGTTATGGAATGTGCCATTCTTTACGAGTCCGGTTTCGACCGTTTGGTGGATGAAGTCTTGTTGGTACGTGCTCCGGAAAGAGTTTGCTTGGAGCGTGTCATGAAACGTGACGGGGCTTCCGAAGCTCAGGTAAAAGCGCGTATGGCAGCCCAGATGTCGGACGAAGAGCGTTGTAGACGGGCGCATTATATTATAAATAATGATGGGAATTCGGATGTGGAAGGTGCCTTAAGAGATATATGGGTGAAGATTGACAGGGGGCGGCTGCGTGAAGATTAAGCTTTTTTAGAAAGAAGATTTTGAAAAAAAGTAGGTGAAGGGCTATCTTTGCATTTGTTTTGAAAAATAAAATATAAACCTGAATATGTTAGAAACGATTTTGGCTATTTCCGGAAAACCCGGTTTGTATAAGTTGGTTTCGCGTGGAAACCGTAGTTTGATTGTAGAAACGCTGGACGAGGTGAAGAAACGTATGCCGGCTTTTGCTACCGATAAGGTAATTTCCCTGGCAGATATAGCCATGTATACGGATGAGGGTGAAGTGCCTTTGAGAGAAGTTTTGAATAGTCTGAAGAAAAAAGAGAAGGGTCAGCTTTCTGCTTTTGATTATAAAAAGGCTTCACGTGAGGAACTGGCTTCTTATTTTGCAGAGATATTGCCTAATTATGATCGTGACCGCGTTTATCCTGCCGATATCAAGAAGTTGGTAAGTTGGTATAATTTGTTGGTCAAGGCCGGTATGACGGATTTTGACGAGGTTTTGGCTCCTACGGAGGGAGACCATATATCCGACCGGGCAGAACAGGAATAAATCTAAAGGTATAGAATGTACAAATAACAGGGGAGGGCATGGATGTGTTTTCCCCCTGTTTTTTTAAACAGAGAATAATTTTTGCCCGTAAATTTGTGTAATTCCAAATTTCTTCTTTTATTTGCATCCGGTTAACTCATTTATTAATTATTAAACGTTTATTGCCTATCGGAATACTCTTACTTAACTATAAAATAAAGAAGGATGGAGAGTTTTGCAAATTTGACTGACGAAATGTTGGTTAAACTGTATGCCGGAGGTAATAATAGTGCTTTTGACATCTTGTTGGAGAGATATGAAGAGAAGATTTTTTCTTATATCTTTTTTATTGTGCACAATCAAGATGTGGCTGATGATATATTCCAGGAAACGTTTATGAAAGCTGTGGTGACTATTCAGCAGGGACGTTATGTGGAAAATGGCAAGTTTCAGGCATGGATTACCCGCATTGCCCATAATTTGATTATTGATTATTTCAGGCAGACCCGCAATGAGAATTGTGTGTCTAACGATGAAGTGGAGTATGATTTGTTCAATGACATCAAATTGGCAGAAACGAATGTGGAATCCAAAATGGTGCGGGAACAGGTGCTTGATGATGTGAAACTGTTGGTAGAACACTTGCCCCAAAACCAGAAAGAAGTGGTTTTCATGAGGTATTATCAGGAATTGTCTTTTAAGGAAATTGCAGATATAACAGGGGTAAGTATCAATACGGCTTTAGGGCGTATGCGTTATGCTTTGTTGAACTTACGTAAGATGGCGGTGAAAAAGGAACTTCATTTGGCTATTTCTTAAAAATAACTATCCTGCGATATACTAAATAAGCGGTCAGAGCGTTATAATAGCAGATTTAAGTAACCTGACAGCTTATGGATATAACTATACCTAATGGAATGCAGCGACCGTCGCGGCGGACTATTGCTTTTCTGAAGCTATTCGCACGCAGTTATAAAGAATTGGAATTTGCAGACGGTGAGTTTGCCAGAATGATTTTGAAGTAAGGTGGCATATTTTACAGTGTGCTTGCTTGCGCATATAGGATATTTAATATAACTTTGTGCATATATACGTATTTAAAATATATGTACTATGAAGCATTTTGTGGCTCCTTCCCTGTTGTCCGCCGATTTCAGGAACCTGAAATCGGAAATGGACATGATTAATCGTAGTGAATGCGATTGGTTGCATATCGACATCATGGATGGTGTGTTTGTTCCCAATATATCTTTCGGTTTTCCTGTTTTGAAGTATGTGGCTCGTTTGTGTGAGAAGCCGCTGGATGTGCATCTGATGATTGTGCAACCGGAAAAGTTTCTGAATGAGGTGAAAGCTTTGGGGGCTTATTCCATGAATGTACATGTAGAGGCTTGTCCGCATTTACATCGTGTAGTACAGCAAATCAAGGAGACCGGTATGAAAGCCGGAGTGACATTGAATCCGGCCACTCCTGTTTCGTCTTTGACGGATATCATCGAGGATGTGGACATCGTCATGTTGATGGCTGTCAATCCGGGATTCGGAGGCCAGACATTTATTCCCCATACATTAGATAAAGTGCGGGAATTGCGCCGTATGATAGACGGAAGCCGGTCGAAAGCCTTGATAGAGGTAGACGGTGGGGTGAACCGTGATACGGGACGGTTGTTGGTCGAGGCCGGTGCGGATGTGTTGGTAGCGGGGAGTGCTGTTTTTCATGCGGCAGATGCCATAGAAGAGATTCGTGTTTTGAAAAATTTGTAAACGCTGACTGGAGATTGTTCGGAATCTTGGCGGAAATACCCTTTTGTGAGGCTGGCTGTTCCGCTTCTTCCCGGTTTGTGGCTGGGACGATTGTTGTGGCAATATGCGGAAAGTAGTGGTTGGGCCGGACTTTTTCTTTCCATAGGAGTATTGCTAAGCGGTGGTTGGTGTTTGTGGGCAGGTATATATTCGTTGCATCGGCGTGCTTGTCATGGTGAGTTGAGAAACTACGTGTCTTTCGGTGTTTCTGTTTGTTTTCTGTTTTTCTTTTTCGGATTGTGGCGTTCCTTTTATGCGTGGGAGAACCTACGTGGGGTTTGGACGGATGAGGAACGTGAATATCATGCCATATTGTTGAATACTCCTCAGATTTCATCCCGTACGGTAGGGGCAGAGGCTATGTTGATGGCCGGGGACGACGGTTCTTCTGTGAGGCAAACCGGTAAATTATGGTTGACTTTCTCACGGGATTCTTTGGCGGAAACTTTGCGGACGGGAGATGAGTTGGTTTTTAAGGGGCGTATCCGGAGACCGAAAAACAAAGGTAATCCGGAAGAGTTCGATTATGCGGAATATTTGGCCGTGAAAAGTATATCGGGCCGTGTATTCATCGGAAAGGAGCGTTGGAAACGAATCCATGGATATGAGGATAAGGAGCGGCATCTTTCTTTGGGGGTAGATTTGCGCATCAAAGCTCTGTTATGGCGAGATAGAATATTGGAGGTATATCGTAATACCGGTTTGCAGGGTGAGGCTTTGGACTTGTTTGCAGCTTTGACTTTAGGGGAAAAGTCGGGACTGTCGGATGAGTTAAAGGATATTTATGCGGGAGTCGGTGTCAGTCATGTGCTGGCTCTGTCTGGCATGCATCTTGGCTTTTTGGTAGCGATGTTGAATTTATTTATACTGAACTATTGTAGGAGGCGCTATTTGCGGCTACTGGGGGCGATGCTTGCTACGGTACTGGTTTGGGGGTATACCTTTTTGGCCGGTTTGCCTCCTTCTCTTGTGAGGGCGGCACTGATGTATTCCTTGATGTTGGCCGGTTCTTTGGCCGGCCGTTCGGGATTTTCAGTTAATTCTTTAGCCATGAGTGCGGTGTTGATGTTGTGCATCAATCCTTTATGGTTCTATGATGTGGGCTTTCAACTATCTTTTTTAGCCATGTTCGGTATTCTGACGATATGTCCCCGGTTTCAGGAGTTGCCGTTGATGCGATGGCGTTTTGTGAGGTGGATTTTTCAAAGTTTGTTGGTGTCATTCGCAGCGCAGTTGTTCACCGTTCCTTTGGTGGCTTATCGTTTCGGTACATTTTCGTTTTATTCGGCATGGGCGACTTTGGTAATATCTCCTTTAACGGCACTATTGATTTATGGGATGCCTCTGATATTATTATCTGGGATTACCGGTATCGGTACAACAGTTTGTGCATGGTGGATTGCCCGGTTGGGCACGTGGCAGAATGATTGTCTGCGTGCGATGATGGAGTGGCCGTATGCGGTGGTCCATACGGATTGGTCACTATGGTTTACGGTATGGTGCTATGTGGTATTGTGTGTTTGGGTGATGCCTTTCTGCCGCTCTTATACCCGACGGGTACAATTCGGACTTATGAGTGTGATATTGACTTTGTGTGCCTTTGCTGTAAACAGGCAGTTTTGCAGGATCCGACCGGAAATCGTGTTTTATAATCACTCTTCTTGTCCGTCTGTTCACGTGATTTATTCGTCAGAACGCTCTTATTTGTTTTCGACTGAAGAGGATAGTGTGAGAGAGCGTATGTCTTATATCTCGGAATCCTTTTGGGAAAAGAAACTTTCGGACGTACCCGTGGTCGTGACCGGTGATTTTAGGGATAATTACATTTCTTCCGTACATGGCTTGGTGGCGGGTAGGAACGGCATCTCCTTTTTGATGCTTACGGATAACCGCTGGGATGGGATAAAAGGCATGCATCGGGCTGAGGTTGATTTTCTTTATGTTTGTCGCGGCTATCATGGCAGTCTGCATGAACTGTCCCGTTTGTTCAATCCCCGTTGTGTGGTACTGGATGCTTCCTTGTGGCGAGGCGACAGGAAGCGTTATATTCAAGAATGTAGCAGATTGGGTTGGAGTTTCTATGACATGGAAGTCAAAGGAGCGTTAAAAGTTGCTTTAAATTGAGGAATAGCAGACTTTTTATAGTATATTTGTAAATTATAAACCGTAATACGATTTTTATATGTTGGATAATCTCTTGTCCGAAGTTGACGTGCAACATTTGTGTACGTTGCTGGATAAGGCACACAATATCATTGTAACTTGTCATGTGTCTCCCGATGGGGATGCAATGGGGGCTGTTTTGGCTTTTTCTCATTTCCTTTGGCGAAAAGGCAAGAATGCTCAGCCCGTGGTACCGAATATCTTTCCTGATTTCTTGAAATGGATGCCCGGAGTGGAACGTGTCCGTATCTATGAGAAACATGAAAACGAAGTGGCTCCTTTGGTAGCGGCTGCCGACTTGATTATTTGTTTGGATTTCAACGCCCCCGATCGTTTACAGGGGTTACAGAAGCCCGTAACGGATTCCCAGTCTCCTAAGATCATGATAGACCATCATCTTGATCCTGTAGACTTTTGTGATTGGGTCGTTTCTCGGCAAGAGATGAGTTCGACGTGTGAATTGCTTTATCGTATATTGGTGCAGTTGGAGGGCTTGGAGCCGATGACATACGAAGAAGCGGTATGTCTTTACACCGGAATGATGACGGATACCGGTTGTTTTTCCTATAATTCCAATCGCAGCGATATTTATTATATTATAGGCCGCTTACTGACAAAAGGCATCGACAAAGACAAGATATACCGCAATGTGTTTTTCAATTACTCAGCCGAGCGTTTTAGGCTGATGGGGTATATGCTATATGTCAAACTGGAGTATTTTTCGGAATATCATGCTTCATTGATGACTTTGACAAGAGAAGAACAGAAACGGTTTTCGCATAAGAAAGGCGATACGGAGGGATTCGTGAATATACCGCTCCAAATCGGGAAATCCCGTCTTTCGGTATTCCTGCGTGAAGATACCGAACGTCATAATATCCGTGTGTCTTTGCGTTCTGTGGATGATTTTCCTTGTAATCGGATGGCAGCGGAGTTCTTCAATGGCGGGGGGCATTTGAATGCTTCGGGCGGGGAACTTTCTTGTACGATGGATGAGGCCGTACAGATTGTCCGCAAAGCTTTGAAGAAATATACTTCTCTATTGACAGATAGATAAAATGTGATTTATAAAAAACTAAATATGAGAAAGATTGTTTATATTTTGTTTGCTCTGTTAGGTGTAGGAGGGGGATTGCAGAGTTGTGATAATGGAGAAACCTACGCCGAACAACGGGAGAAAGAGCGTGATGCCATTTCGGCTTTTCTGAACCGCGATGTTGTGATTCGTTTGAGCGATGGGGAAGAGTTGATTCATGTCGGTAAAATCAATACGATTTCTGAAGGGGAGTTTTATGCCCAAGACAGTACGACCAATCTCGAAAGAAACGAATACGTAGTCTTTGAGAATACCGGTGTGTATATGCAGATTGTACGTAAAGGGGCGGGTGAAAAGATGAAGAACGGCCAGCAAAAGCGCATCATTTGCCGTTATACGGAGTTCAATATATTGAGAGATTCCGTGCAGACTACGAACAATTCGGCTTATTGGCAGACGAATCCTGATATCATGGATGTGACGGATACTTACGGCACCTTTACCGCTTCATTCAATACGTCTGTGAACGGGGGGGGGGCGATGTATCAGTATTACGGTTCGAAAGCGGTGCCTGCGGGGTGGCTGGTTCCTTTAACCTATATCAATATCGGCCGTCAAATCAATGCAGATGAAGAAATAGCCAAAGTACGTCTCATTGTACCGCATTCACAGGGGCATAGTGATGCTTCTTCCAATGTATACCCCTGTTTTTATGAAATCACTTATCAGGAGATGAGGAATTAGTCAGTCTGGAACGTAAAGTAAATCACTCATAATGCCGTCGGAAAGAAAGATTCCCCGGCGTGTCAGTTTGAGCAAGCCTTCGGGGGCTTGCTCTTTTTTTTCCGTAATTTCGAGCTGTCCGTTTCTCAGGTGGACAGCGGCAGCTTGCAGGCAGTAATCCGTTAATGGTTGGCTGAATTTTCGTTTCAATTCGCTCAGATTCAGTCCGTCGGACGTGCGCAAGGAAGTGATGATGCAGTCATTGTATCTTTCGTACAGATTCAGCTTTTCCTGCTCTATCCATGGTGCGCGGTTGAAGTCTTCAGAGGAAAGGCATTTCCCTACTTTGTCTATATAGACGTTCAGATCCGGATGGTTCCATTGTCGGTTACGTCCGTCGAAAGAATGAGCCGAAGGGCCGCATCCCAGATAAGGAATGCCTTTCCAGTAACTGGAATTATGTCGGGAGCGGAAGCCCGGGCGGGCAAAATTGGAGATTTCATAATGCTCGAAACCGGCATTTTCGAGCCGGCACATTAAAAGACTGAACATCTCCAGGCTTAGTTCTTCGTCAGCTTCTTCCACTACATGCCGTTTGCGCATTTCCCAAAGTGGTGTGCCTTCTTCGTAGATGAGTGCGTATGCCGAAATATGTTGTACGTTCAAGGAAAGTGCTGTGTTCACGTCCGTTTCCCATTCGCGAAGGGATTGTGCCGGAAGGCCGTAAATCAAGTCGATGCTGATGTTGTCGAATCCGGCATCTTGACAGTCGTGTACTGCGCGGATGGCTTGCTCCCCGTTATGTCGGCGGTGGAGCAAACGCAGCTTGCCGTCGTCGAATGTCTGCACCCCCATGCTTAGCCGGTTGACGGGCAGAGTGCGCAGTGATTTGATTTTTCGTGGAGTGAGGTCGTCCGGATTGGCCTCGATGGTAATTTCTGCCCGGTCGGACACGTTGTACGTTCGGTATATTACTTCGAAGATAGGTTCGAGTAAAGACGTATCGAGCGTAGAAGGGGTCCCGCCTCCTATATATATCGTTTCAATTACGGGCATTTGCCCGTCTTGTTGCAAGTAATTTGCCCTTAAACGCAATTCGTTCCTCAGGGCACTTATGTAAGCCTTGTCTTTTTCCCCGTATGTTGTGGAATAAAAGTCGCAATATACACAACGGCTTGTACAGAATGGAATATGGATGTAAATTCCGGCCATATATAATAAGGTGTAAAACTGTGGTGCAAAGGTAGTGAAAGGGGTAAAAATAGCCCAATAAAGCGGACTATGTTTAAAAACATAATTAACAAAATCACGGAATCGTTGGCTGTGTGGGATTTTATTGCTAAATTTCGTGCCGTTTAGTTGTTACCTTTAAATGTTACACGATGAAAGTATATCAAACAAACGAGATTAAAAACATAGCCCTGTTGGGAAATGATGGTTCCGGTAAAACAACACTCACAGAAGCCTTGCTCTATGAAAGCGGGTTGATAAAACGTCGTGGCAGAATCACGGCGAAAAACACAGTGAGCGACTATTTTCCGGTGGAGCAGGAATACGGTTATTCGGTTTTTTCCACAGTATATCATGTGGAATGGAACAATAAGAAACTGAATATCATAGACTGTCCGGGTTCGGATGATTTTGTGGGTGCGGCGTTGACGGCACTGAATGTGACGGATACGGCCGTGTTGTTGCTGAACGGGCAATACGGTGCGGAAGTCGGGACGCAGAATCATTTCAGATATACGGAAAAGTTAGGTAAACCCGTGATTTTTCTGGTAAACCAGTTGGACGACGAAAAGTGCGACTACGATGCCATATTGGAGCAGTTGACTTCCATTTACGGCAACAAGGTTGTTCCGGTGCAGTATCCTATAAAAACGGGGTCGGACTTCAATGCCTTGATTGACGTGTTGCTGATGAAGAAATACTCCTGGGGGCCTGAAGGTGGAGAACCGACGATAGAGGAAATCCCGGAAGACCAGAAAGAGAAGGCCATGGAGATGCACAAGGTATTGGTCGAGGCCGCTGCCGAGAACGACGAAACATTGATGGAGAAGTTCTTTGAGAGCGAAACGCTGACCGAAGACGAGATGCGTGAGGGCATCCGCAAGGGATTGGCAGCACGGGGGATGTTCCCGGTGTTCTGTGTTTGTGCGGGAAAGGATATGGGGGTACGGCGCTTGATGGAATTTTTGGGCAATGTCGTGCCTTTCGTCAGCGAGATGCCCAAAGTGCATAATACCAGAGGTATGGAGGTGACTCCCGATGCGGACGGTCCGACTTCGCTTTATTTCTTCAAGACCGGCGTAGAACCTCATATCGGCGAGGTACAGTATTTCAAGGTGATGAGTGGTAAGGTGCATGAAGGTGATGATTTGAACAATGCCGACCGCGGGTCGAAAGAACGCATGTCGCAGTTGTTCGTTTGTGCCGGTGCCAACCGTATCAAGGTTGAAGAACTGGTGGCCGGAGATATCGGTTGCACGGTGAAGCTGAAGGATGTGAAGACGGGAAATACGTTGAATGATAAAAATAGTGAGAATCGCTTCAACTTCATCAAATACCCCAATCCGAAATATACCCGTGCGGTAAAGGCCGTGAACGAGGCAGAGACTGAGAAGATGATGAATGCCTTGAACCGTATGCGTGAGGAAGATCCCACGTGGGTAGTGGAGCAGAGCAAAGAATTGCGTCAGATACTGGTACACGGACAAGGGGAATTCCATTTACGCACGTTGAAGTGGCGTATGGAAAATAATGAGAAGATAGCCATTAAGTTCGAAGAACCGCGTATCCCTTATCGCGAGACCATTACGAAGGCAGCGCGTGCCGACTACCGCCATAAGAAACAGTCGGGAGGAGCGGGGCAGTTCGGCGAAGTGCATTTGATTGTGGAACCCTATTATGAAGGTATGCCCGATCCGGAAGTATATCGTTTCAACGGACAAGAGTTCCGGATTAATGCGCGTAGCAAGGAAGAAGTACCCTTGGAGTGGGGCGGCAAGCTCGTCTTTATCAACTCCGTCGTGGGCGGTGCCATCGATGCCCGTTTCATGCCGGCTATTCTGAAAGGTGTGATGCAGCGTATGGAACAAGGCCCGTTGACGGGTAGTTATGCCCGTGATGTACGTGTCATCGTGTATGACGGAAAGATGCATCCCGTAGATTCCAATGAGATTTCTTTTATGTTGGCCGGGCGCAACGCTTTCAGCATGGCGTTTAAAGAGGCCGGTCCGAAGATTTTGGAGCCTATTTACGATGTGGAGGTCTTTGTTCCCAGCGACAAGATGGGCGATGTGATGAGCGATTTGCAAGGACGCCGCGGTATGATTATGGGGATGACCAGCGAGAACGGTTATGAGAAACTTGTGGCTAAAGTGCCGTTGAAAGAGATGTCTAATTATTGCACCTCTTTAAGTTCCATTACCGGTGGTCGTGCTTCTTTCATCATGTCGTTTGCCAGCTACGAATTGGTACCGGCAGACGTACAGGAGAAACTGATTAAGGATTTTGAAGCTAAACAAGATAAAGAAGAATAATAAACTAAGCTACTGAAGGTATCCCGCTTTTCGACTTTTTTGCTTGGGTGAACAAGTAGGTTGAAAGGCGGGATTTTTTCTGCGCCAAACGAAAAATCAATCACAGCCAAACGATTTTTCGTTTGCCGCACAATAAAAAACGTATCTATAGGACATGTGAGAGGTTTCGTTTAAGGAATATATACGGATATCCTTCTGTTGGCCATAAAATCGCTCGTTTTTAAGATAAAGCAATCTTTGTTTGCTTGTATAAATCGTTTTATTCTACTTTATTGTTAATAACGTTAAATTCAATGAAGGAATAAGTTTTTATGAGCTTAATGCCCGTTTTCGATATGTATATTTGCTGATATGAAAAGGTCTACAATCTGGATAGTAAGTGTAATTATCGGAGTTTCGTTTTTGGGACTTCTTTTGTTGCAGATGCGCTACATCGAGCAGATGGTAAAGATGCGGAAGGAACAATTTGACGAATCCGTAGTTCGTAGTCTGAATCAGGCATCCCGTAACTTGGAGCAGAACGAGACGTTTCGTTATCTGGAGAACTTTACGCGGGACAATTTAAGCCCGAGTTCGGATTCTTTGCCCAAGCTTTATATGGGAGGGGCAGTCGGTACCGCAGATGCGAGCAACGGGGTAGGAGCTGCACACGGAGGTGAAAAGATATATTCCGATTTCGAATTGCATACGATAGTGAAGCATCCTTCTACTATGCCGAAAGTGTTGCGTATCGAGCGTAATAATTCGATTGACGAGGCCACCAGGTCGTTTCAGGAGTATGTGAAGAATGCGTATGTATATCATAAGGGTTTGCTTGATGAAGTAATATACACTATCTTGTATAAAGCGAGTGAGAAACCTCTGGAAGAGCGGATTAATTTCAAATTGCTGGATCAGGACATCCGTAATGCGCTTGAAAATAATGGAATCAGTATTCCTTATCATTTCACGGTGGCTACCAATGACGGACGAGAAGTATACCGTTGCCCGGACTACGAAGAGAAAGGGAAAGACTATTCATATTCCCAGGTCTTGTTCCGTAATGATCCTGCGGGTAAAATCGGCATTGTGAGGATTCATTTTCCGGATATGAACTCCTATTTGCTGGAAACGGCACGGATGATGATTCCGGCATTGGCCTTTACCATCATTCTGTTTGTCACTTTTGTCTTTACGATATATGTGATATTCCGCCAGAAAAAGGTGACGGAAATGAAAAATGACTTCATTAACAATATGACGCATGAATTCAAGACCCCGATCTCGTCTATTTCATTGGCAGCCCAGATGCTGAGCGACCAGTCGATAAAGAAGAGTGAGGCGATGTACGAGAATCTTTCACGGGTCATTAACGATGAGACCAAACGTTTGCGTTTTCAGGTGGAAAAAGTATTGCAAATGTCTTTGTACGACAGAGATAACATAGCTTTTAAGCAGAAAGAGTTGGATGCACATCAGTTATTGGCGGGAGTCATTAAGACGTTTACTTTGAAGGTGTCGCAGAACGGAGGAAGCATATCGTCTGATTTCAAAGCCGAACAGGCGGAGATTTATGTGGATGAGATGCACTTTACGAATGTGATATTCAATTTGATGGACAATGCAGTCAAATATAAGCGTGATGATGTGGAACTGCATTTGACTCTTCGGACATGGAATACGGGGGACAAGATCAATATTTCAATAGAAGATAACGGCATAGGCATACAGAAAGATGATTTGAAGAGGATTTTCGATAAGTTTTATCGTGTGCATACCGGCAATAAACATGACGTTAAAGGTTTCGGTTTAGGACTGGCCTACGTCAAGAAGATCGTGGGGCTACAGAATGGCGTGATACATGCAGAAAGCGAATACGGTCATGGAACGAAATTTATAATCACATTACCAACAATAAAAAAATAAGAATTATGGAAGAAAAATTGCGAATATTATTATGCGAGGACGATGAGAGCCTGGGCATGTTGCTGAGAGAGTATTTACAGGCAAAGGGGTATGAGGCGGAACTGTTTCCGGACGGAGATGCCGGTTACAAGGCCTTCTTGAAGAACCGTTATGAAATGTGTGTGTTGGACGTTATGATGCCTAAAAAGGATGGATTCCAGTTGGCACAGGAAATCCGGCAGGTCAATGCTGAAATACCTATCATATTCCTGACGGCCAAAAACCTGAAGGAGGATATTTTCGACGGATTTAAAATAGGGGCTGACGACTACATCACCAAACCTTTTTCGATGGAAGAATTGGTATTCCGTATGGAGGCCATCTTACGCCGTGTGAGAGGCAAGAAAGTAAAAGAAACGAATATGTATAAACTAGGTCGTTTCACTTTCGATACGCAACGGCAGATTTTGGCTATCGGTGACAAGCAGACCAAGCTGACAACCAAGGAGAGCGAGTTGCTTTCATTGCTTTGTGCACATGCCAATGATGTATTACAGCGTGAACTGGCTTTGAAGACGATTTGGATTGATGATAACTATTTCAATGCACGGAGCATGGATGTGTATATCACAAAATTGCGTAAGCATCTGAAAGACGATCCTTCCATCGAGATCAACAACGTCCATGGAAAAGGTTATCGTCTGATTATCCCCACAACAGAAGAGGAGTAAGAACAGATAGCGTAAAAATAAGAGGCCCCGGATTTCCTTGAGGATTTCCGGGGCCATTTTTTATACCTCTTAATCTTGTATTTTCTTGTTCATGACAATGTGGACGATAATACCGACCACAATAGCCAATAAAGCTATACCGTTAGGCCAGTTATAATCAAGCCAGTTGCACACATAACTTAGAACCAATACCGCAGTTCCCAGAACGATTAAGAGAATACCCAAATTCTTTAAAAAATTATTCATTGTATGTTTCTTTTTATGTTTTTCTCCATTTAGCCTACAAATTAAAGCATAATTATTTAAACTCCGAAACTTTTCATAGAAAAAAAGACGGGAAAGGAGCATTTTAATCTTTTGTGTTTAAAAACACTTTTCTTAAAACTTCCTGGCTTATGCTTAATTCTTCCACACTGAGGCCGCGCAGAGCCTCTTTCAGGGTCTTATTGGCGATAAATCTCGATTTTTCTTCCAAATCCCGTCCTGTCTTGGTCAGATGAATCAGATTGATTCTCCGGTCGGTTTTTCCGGATATTCTGACAACGAGGTTCAGGCGCTCCATATTGTCGATCAGCCGTGTCATACTCGGTTTGTCCTTGAAAGTCGCGTTACACAATTCTTGTTGCGTGACACCGTCTTTTTCCCATAGATACAGCAACACCGTCCATTGTTCCGGAGTAATGTCTACATTATACTGCCGGAAGTTACGGTAGAGTTTACGGTTGATTGCAGCCGACACCTTCCCGTTCAGGATGGCAAAGATTAATTTTATATCGAAATTGAATTGTTCGCTCATGTCCTTCAGATTATTCTGACCATACAAAGGTATGATATTTATTATAGATTGTGGCTGTATAAGCTTATTAAATTTCTTTAAAGCTTTAGGCTACTGCTTTTTCAGCTCCTCTTTTTTAAGACTTTGATTGGAATTAAGGCCTGGAAAATTTGCATAATAGCAGAGAAAAGCGTAATTTTGCACCGCATTTTTGCAAAAACATTATTAATTATTTATTTAACGGATTATGAATCAATACGAAACCGTTTTCATTTTAACTCCCGTTTTATCTGACGATCAGATGAAGGAAGCGGTCAACAAGTTCAGAGGAATCCTCACTGACAATGGTGCAGAGATTATCAATGAAGAGAACTGGGGCCTGAAGAAATTGGCTTACGCCATTGAAAAGAAATCCACAGGATTTTATATCCTTATGGAGTTCAAGGCACAGCCTGAAGTGATTAAAACTTTGGAAGTCAATTTCCGTCGTGATGAGAAAGTGCTTCGCTTTTTGACTATCAAAATGGAGAAGTATGCAGCTGAATACGCTGAGAAGAGAAGAAATAACAAATCAAAAAAGGAGGATTAAATCATGGCACAGCAATCAGAAATCAGATATTTGACTCCGCCGACCGTAGACGTGAAGAAGAAAAAGTACTGTCGTTTCAAAAAAAGCGGTATTAAGTACATTGACTATAAGGATCCCGAATTCTTGAAGAAATTCTTGAATGAGCAGGGTAAGATTTTGCCCCGTCGCATTACAGGTACTTCTTTGAAGTATCAGCGTCGTGTAGCACAGGCTGTCAAGAGAGCCCGTCATTTGGCACTTCTTCCATTTGTAACAGATATGATGAAATAATAATAAGGAGGAGTAAGCATGGAAATTATATTGAAAGAAGATATTATAGGCTTGGGCTACAAGAATGATATTGTAGACGTAAAGTCAGGTTACGGTCGTAACTACCTTATTCCTACCGGTAAGGCTGTGATTGCTTCCGATTCTGCCAAGAAAATGTTGGCTGAGGATTTGAAGCAGCGTGCTCATAAGTTGGAGAAAATCAAGAATGAGGCTCAGGCATTGGCTGATAAGTTGGCTGAGGTTGCTTTGACTATTCCTACTAAGGTGAGTGCTACGGGTGTCATCTATGGCTCGGTAAACAGTTTGCAGATTGCAGACGAGTTGAAGAAGCTTGGTTTTGATATTGACCGTAAGATTATTGTAGTGAAAGATGTGAAGGAAGTGGGTTCATATCATGCTACTGTAAAATTGCATAAGGAAGTTTCTGTTGAGATACCTTTTGAGGTTGTAGCGGAAGAAGCTTAATTAAGGGCTATTTATATTGTGTGTTATTTATAGGGGGAATATCCAGTGAAGGGTGTTCCCCTTTTTTATTAATCAGATTTATCGTGCTAAAAGAGATAGATTCCGAAAAGAAGGAATCAGTATAAAAAAATAGAGACCATACTCGCGTATGATCTCTTGTTCCTTTTAGTTCGTATCTGTACTGAATTATTATTCAGCAGCAGGAGCTTCAGCAGCAGCGCTATCAGCAACTACAGAATCAACTTCTACGATTTCTTCTTCTACAGCTACAGTGTCAGTATCTGCTGCAGTTTCAGCCTGAGAAGTTTTGTTACCGCAAGATGCGAAAGAAATAGCTGCGAAAGCTACGAACAAAAATGCTAACTTTTTCATTTTTTTGCTTTTTTAAATCTGTAAAACAATCAATTGCTTATTAAAACATTGCAAAGGTATATACTTTTTTGATATGTTGTACACTTTGCCCTCTTTTTTTTGATACTTATTTTTTAAGACTTATATAAGTTGCAATGAATCAATATTTTATGTACTGTTAATTTTTCGAGATTCTCTGTGTGCTATTCCATAGAATTATGTAACTTTGCGGTTGGAACAGTGATTAAGATTGGATTATACTATAGATGATATGACAGAAGCATCCGTTTTTGAGGGGAAGAAAGCCGTATATTTTACGTTGGGCTGTAAGTTGAATTTTGCAGAGACTTCTACAATAGGGCGTTTGTTGAAGGAGATGGGAGTGAGGACGGTGCGAGCCGGAGAACGTGCCGATATTTGTGTGGTGAATACTTGTTCGGTGACAGAGGTCGCCGATCATAAATGTCGGCAGGCTATTCACAAGTTGGTGAGACAACATCCCGGTGCCTTTGTAGTGGTGACGGGCTGTTATGCTCAACTTAAACCGGAGCAGGTTTCTGCCATCGACGGAGTGGATTTGGTTTTAGGGGCAGAACAGAAAGGAGATATATTGCGTTATTTAGAGGAACGTTTGCTCTTGTTGCCGGCAGAACGTAAACTAGCTGATGCGGAGCACGAGGCTTACACAGTACCTACGAAAGATATACATACATTTGTCCCTTCCTGTTCATGTGGCGACCGGACACGTTATTTTCTGAAGGTGCAAGACGGATGCGATTACTATTGTACGTATTGTACGATTCCATACGCTCGTGGGCGTAGCCGTAACGGTAGCATAGCCTCATTGGTTCGTCAAGCAGAACAAGCAGCATCGGAGGGCGGCCGTGAAATAGTGTTGACCGGAGTGAATATCGGAGATTTCGGTAAGACCACCGGCGAGAGCTTTTTGGATTTGGTGAAAGCGCTTGATAGGGTGGAAGGCATAGCCCGTTATCGTATATCTTCCATCGAACCCAATTTGCTGACAGAGGAAGTATTGGCTTATTGTGCAGAGTCGCGTGCGTTTATGCCTCATTTTCATATACCATTGCAAAGCGGTAGTGATGAAGTGTTGAAGCTTATGCGTCGCCGTTATACTACAAATTTTTTTGCAGAGAAGATATCACGTGTGAAGGAACTGATGCCTGATGCCTTTATCGGTGTGGATGTGATTGTAGGTACAAGGGGCGAGACTGAGGAGTGTTTTGAAGAAGCATTCGAATTCATTCGTTCGTTGGATGTGAGTCAGTTGCATGTGTTCAGTTATTCGGAGCGTCCCGGAACGATGGCTCTGAAAATAGAACATTCCGTTTCGCCTGAGGAGAAACATCGACGTAGCCAACGGCTATTGGAGCTGTCTGATGCGAAATGGGAAGCGTTTTATCGGCGTTACATCGGAACCGAGGCCGAGGTCCTGTTGGAAAGGTCCCGAACGGAAGGAGTGATGCATGGCTTTACGGCCAACTATATCCGGGTGGAATTGCCTGTCGAAGGGAATCTGGACAATCAGATTGTCCGTGTACGTTTAGGAGATTTTAATGTAGGCAGATCGGCTTTGCGTGCCACCTTATTATAATAGTAGGAGAGGAAGGATATGGACAAAGTGGCTGTAGTCATTTTAAATTGGAACGGAGAAGAAATGCTTCGTCGCTTTTTGCCTGGTGTGCTGGCTCATACACAGGCAGAGATATATGTGGCCGACAATGCTTCTACGGATAAGTCGTTGGAGCTTCTTTCTGTGGATTTTCCTGCAGTGAAAACAATCTTATTGGAACGGAATTATGGTTTTGCCGAAGGGTATAACCGGGCTTTGGCACAGATTGAGGCCGAATATTTTGTTTTGTTGAATTCGGACGTGGAGGTGAAAGACGATTGGATTTCTCCCATGTTGCAGTATTTGGATACTCATCCGGAGGTAGCAGCCTGCCAACCCAAAATCTTAAGTTGGCATGCACCGGATAAGTTTGAGTATGCGGGAGCGGCAGGAGGATACATGGATGCTTGGGGCTATCCGTATTGCAGGGGGCGTATAATGAATACGGTGGAAACCGATGAGGGGCAATACGATACTGTGGCACCTGTTTTTTGGGCCACCGGAGCCGCTTTGATGGTACGTAGTGCCGTTTATCATGAAGTCGGAGGTTTGGATGCCCGTTTTTTTGCCCACATGGAGGAGATAGATTTTTGTTGGCGATTACGCAGTCGCGGATACGATATCGTTTGTATACCGTCGGCTGTGGTTTATCATGTAGGGGGAGGCACGTTGCCCAAGGAAAACCCGAATAAGACCTATTTGAATTTCCGGAATAACCTTTATATGCTTTATAAGAATCTGCCGGATGAACGTTTAAGTACGGTCATGCGTTGTCGTTTTTGGCTGGACAGACTGGCAGCTCTCCAATTTTTGCTGAAAGGAGAGAGACGGTCTTTTCAGGCTGTATTTCGGGCGAGGGCTGATTTCAGAAAGCAAAAGAAAGATTTTCGGGTCTCCCGGAAGGAAAATCTGTCCCGTATGGTCGTGAATCCGATTCCGGAACAGGCTCGGTTTAGTATTTTGTGGGCTTACTATTTCCAAAATCGTCATAAATACTCCGATTTGCCCCATATATAGTTTTTCTTTTTGCTTTTTTTAGTAAAACAGTTTGTGATTAATGTATTTGTTTGTATATTTGTATGCGTATTTAACGAATAATAAGTTTTGAAGCGAGTTTTATTGATTTTAATCGGTCTGACTATGTTTTTTTCTTCTTGTCGGTGGAGTTCCGTTCCCTGGTGGACGGATAGCCAGTCGGATAAAGGAGAAAAAATATTCCGTTATGACCGTTTGGTTGATGAATTCGTTTCCTTGAATAGTTTCACTTCTCTCCAGTGTATGAATACGGAATATCCGGCTGCGACACGGTTGCTTATAGAAGAGGTGTTGGCTATCGGGGCCGTACAGGAACCGCGTATCGAACAGCGTTTGCGGGAGTATTATCTTGACTCCACCATGCAGGTGTTGTTGGAAGACGTGCATGATGAGTACACGGATTTGAATGTGGAGGAAGCAGAAATTTCTTCGGTATTCGAGCAAGTCAAGAAGGCTGACCCCAGTTTCCGTATACCGTTTATGTATACTCAGATATCCGGTTTGAACCAAAGTATTGTGGTGGGCGACAGCTTGTTGGGTATCAGTCTGGACAAGTATTTGGGGCGTGACTATCCTTTGTACCGCAAATATTATCATGATTATCAGCGTCGGGTAATGGACCGAAGTTGGTTGGTGTCGGATGCTTTGTTCTATTATCTGTCCCATGAATATCCTTTGCCGGACGATAAGGTGCATACCTTGTTGGATTATATCGCAGATTACGGGAAGATACATTGGGTGATTGCGCATTGCCGGAATATTTCTTTGGAGCAAGAAGCCGGTTTTGAAGAAGAACGCGTGCTTTGGTACAAGGAGAACGAAACAGAAGTATGGAATTGGCTGATGGGGCATGGTGTTCTGACTTCTGCAGATTTGACGATGATCAGGCTTTTCATGGAGCCTCGTGGAACTACGCCTTATATCGGGAAGGACAGCCCGGATCAGATAGGTTTGTGGTTGGGCTTGCAAATCATAGACCATTATATGAAATCACATCCCCGGGTGACGATCGGTGAATTGCTTCATGAGAATGATTATGAAAAGATTCTCCGTGAGTCGGGGTATCATCCGTCAGCAAACAAAAAGTAATGGAACCAGCACTTTATTTGATACCTGTCACGTTGGGGGATACACCTCATTCACAGGTTTTGCCGGATTATAATACAGAGATTATCCGGAACATCAGGCATTTCATCGTGGAGGATTTGCGTTCGGCCCGTCGTTTTCTGAAAAAGGTGGATCGGGACATCAATATAGATGAGTTGACTTTTTACGCCATGGGGAAGCACGCCTCTCCGGAAGCGTTTGCGTCCTATCTGCACCCTTTGGAACAAGGGATGCCGGTCGGTGTGATTTCGGAGGCCGGTTGTCCGGCGGTGGCCGACCCGGGAGCCGATGTGGTAGCCATTGCCCAACGTAAGGGACTGCGGGTCATTCCTTTGGTGGGGCCGTCTTCCATGATTTTGGCCGTGATGGCGTCCGGCTTCAACGGGCAGAGTTTTGCTTTCAACGGTTACCTTCCGATAGACCCGGCTGAACGGACCAAACGTATTAAAATGTTGGAACAGCGGGTATATACGGAACATCAGACCCAGTTGTTCATCGAGACACCTTACCGTAATGCCAAGATGTTCGAGGAGATTCTTCGGACATGCCGTCCACAGACCCGTCTTTGTGTGGCGGCAGGCATAACTTGTAAAGAAGAGTATATAAGAACACGAATGGTACAGGAATGGAAGAAGCATTCTCTTCCGGATTTATCCAAGGTTCCGGCCATATTCTTGATTTACAAGTAGGGGCAGGAATGACTTCTTTAGAATAAAAAATCAATCTCAGGAGATTCGTTTTTCAATCTCCTGAGATTGATTTTTCGTTTGGCGCAGAATGTAAATCGCTGTGGCTCAGTACGGAATACTTACTTCATATTTTCGATGAAGAAATTCGTGATGCTCGTGTAAAGATGGTTACGGGTGTTGCCACCGGTGATGTTATGGTTGCGGTTGTTATAGGGGAGCATCATGAACGGTTTGCCGGCTTGCACCAATGCTTCGGCATACTCCATGGAGTTGCGGAAGTGGACGTTGTCGTCGGCCGTACCGTGGCAAATCAGGAGCTTGCCATGCAACTTGTCGGCTTGGCTTATCGGACCGCGGGCGTATCCGGCGGCATTTTCCTTCGGGGTGCGCATGAAGCGTTCCGTGTAGACCGTGTCGTAGTAACGCCAGCAAGTAGGAGGAGCCACGGCTACTCCGGCGGCGAAGACGGGACGGCCTTCGCTCATGCTCATCAGTGTGTTGAAGCCTCCGTAACTCCAACCCCAGATACCGATACGCGAGGCATCAACGTAGGGCAGCGTACCCAGATAAAGGGCGGTTTCCACTTGGTCTTTTGCTTCTAAGTAGCCTAAGTTCAGGTAGGTGCATTTCTCGAACTCTGCGCCCCGTCCTCCGGTGCCCCGTCCGTCCACGCAGACACAGATGAAGCCTTGTTGTGCCAAGTATTGTTCATACAAGGTACCGCCCATGCTGCCGGTTCCCCAAGAGTCGAGGACTTGTTGAGAACCGGGACCGCTGTACTGGAACATGACGACGGGATATTTCTTGCCCGGATTGAAATCGGCAGGTTTGACCATGTAGCCGTTCAACTGTATGCCTTCTCCCGTAGTAAATTGGAAGAACTCGCGCGTCCCTAAATTCTGGCCGTTGAGTTTGGCCACTAATGCTTGGTTGTCTTCGAGTACTTTCAGCGTCTTGCCGTTGCGGTTACAAAGAGTGGTCACGTACGGAGTACGGATGTTGGAATAGACATTCATGTAATACTTCATGTTTTTGCTGAATATGGCGCTGTTGTCGCCTTCTTCTGCGGAAAGTTTTTCTATTTTGCCCTTGCTGTCGCTCCTGTAAATGGCTGTGTGCATCGGGTCGTCTGCCGGGTTGGCGGAAAAATAGAAACTGCCGTCCGCCGTGTCGTACCCATAGAAACTTTTGACGATGAGTTGGCCGCCGACGGCCTTTTTTATCAGGCTGCCGTTCAAGTCGTAGAGGTAAAGGTGGTTGTATCCGTCCCGCTCGCTGGTCAGCACAAAACGGTTGGGATAGAAGACCAGGTTTTTAAAGACGTTTTCACTGACGTACTTGTCCACGTTGTCGCGCAGGATTTTTTTGCATTCCGTGGAGCGCGGATTGGCCATGTACACTTCCAGGCAGTCCTGATGGCGATTCAATGTGAAGACAGCGAGTTTGGCCGGGTCGCTGGTAAACCGGATGCGCGGGATGTAACTGTCGGCTTCGAGGGGCAGTTTCATCGTGCGGATTACGCGTGCCTTGATGTCGAACGTCTGTACGCTGACGGTGGAGTTTGTGGTGCCGGCCATAGGATACTTATATTCATAGCGGCCCGGATATTCCGCATACTGTTCCTTGGCCGGATGGCTGCCTTTGTACCACGGGAAGGAGAACGTAGACACCTTGCTTTCGTCATAACGGATCCATGCTATCATGGTATTGTCGGCGTTGAAGTCGAAGGAACAGCTTGTGCTGAACTCTTCCTCGTTCACCCAATCGGGGATGCCGTTGATGACCTCGTTGAATTTCCCGTCTTTGGTGATTTGGCTTTCGCTGTTGTTGAACAGCAGTTTGACTAGGAACAGATTATTGTCGCGGACGAAACCGACAAGATTGCCGTCCGGTGAGAACTTGGGCGACTGTTGAGGGCCGTTGTCCGACAAGGGGGTGAGGGTGCGGTTGGCAATGTCGTACAAATAGTACACGGCGGTGAAGGAATGACGGTAGATGGGTTTCGTTTCCGTTTGTATCAGCATTTTCTTTTCGTCCGGCGACAGGATGTAGCCGTCTATCTTCTCCAGTTTGACGTCCCTTGCCGTAGACACGTCGAACAGCACGTCTTTCTGCCGTCCGTCCTTGAAGGAATAGGTGATGATTTGTTTGTGATCGTCGCTCAGCCGGGAATAGCTTTCTCCGTCGTTGAGCGGGTTCACGCCATAGATGCGTTTGGCGGCATATTCGCCTGCACACAACTCTTTTAATGAAAGTCCCGTCGCATTCGAATGTACGGGAACGGCTGCCAGGAGGCATCCGACTAAAAAGGTTGCAATCTTTTTCATTTTATTTTAGATGTAATGGATAATATCTTAACCTTAGAACTATTTTATCGCAAAGATAAGTTTTTTTTTCTATCTTTGCGAGGCAATAACGGTTTAAAAAGTATGGCTATACCTTATTTATATACAGACTACGGAGAATTCCTGCGTCGGGAATTTCCTTTCAAAGTACAAAAGATTTCCATCAATGCGGGTTTTACTTGCCCTAACCGTAATGGGGAAAAAGGCTGGGGCGGATGTACTTACTGCAACAACCAGACGTTTAATCCGGCCTATTGCCGTACGGAGAAAACGATTACGGAGCAGTTGGAAGAAGGCAAGCGCTTTTTCGGACGAAAGTATCCGGATATGAAGTTTCTGGCTTATTTCCAAGCTTATACGAATACGTATGGAGAAGTAGATGAGGTTATCCGGAAGTATGAAGAAGCTTTGGTTGTGCTGGATGTGGTGGGAATAGTCATCGGCACGCGTCCCGACTGTATGCCGCAGGCATTGCTGGATTATCTGACCGGACTGAACCGCCGTACTTTCCTGATGGTGGAGTACGGGATTGAGAGTGTGGACGACGGGACGCTTGTCCGCATCAATCGCGGGCATACGTTTGCCGAGACGGAGGAAACCGTCCGGCGTACGGTGGATGCAGGCATACGGACTGGTGGGCATATCATCCTCGGGCTGCCCGGAGAGAAGCGTGACGAGTTGGTCGGGCAGGCTGCGTTGGTGTCCCGTTTGCCTCTGACCGCTTTGAAAATCCACCAACTCCAACTGATAAGGGGCACACGTATGGCACACGAGTATGCTTTGCATCCGGAACAGTTTCATCTGTATACGGCGGATGAATATATCGAGCTGGTTATCGACTATATCGAACGCCTGAGGAGCGATTTGGTATTGGAGCGTTTTGTATCGCAATCTCCTAAGGACTTGCTGATTGCTCCCGACTGGGGACTGAAAAACTATGAGTTTACCGAACGGTTGAAGCGCAGGATGAAGGAGCGGGGCGCATGGCAGGGAAGGCTTGCCGACCGCAGGGAGCAAACCCGTTAGGCGTATGTTTGCGATTGTTCGCGAGCACAAAATACTGCTTTTTAGGAAGGTAATCCGTAAAAAGCTTCGTGGTTATGTTTTTTTTATTTACTTTTGCGGAACATGCGAAGCATGAAGAACCAATTCATTAATTATTAATATTAATCTACATGAAACACTTTGATTTCAAGTTTTTGCGCGTGTGGATGGTCTTGTGGTGTGCAGGTGTGCTTTTTCCTGCGGCAGGACAAGGCAGCGCGGGGTCGGCTGACGTCTTGCGGCTGATAGAGAAAGTAAATGACTATTGGCAGGCGAACAATTCGCCCAAGACGCGTGCTTTTTGGGACAACGCCGCTTATTACACCGGAAACATGGAAGCTTACAGGTTGACTGGGAAGGCTGCTTATTATGAATACAGTCAGCAATGGTGCGAGCATAACCGTTGGCGGGGCGCAAACAGCGACGACAAACGGAACTGGAAGTACAAGACGTATGGCGAGGGGCAGGATTTCGTGTTGTTCGGCGACTGGCAGATTTGTTTCCAGACCTACATCGACATGTATAATCTGAATCCGGCCGATTATAAGGTAGCCCGTGCTAAGGAGGTAATGACGTACGCCTGTCATTTGGATGAGAACAAGTTCTGGTGGTGGGCGGATGCGCTCTACATGGTGATGCCGTTGATGACGAAGATGTATAAGTTGACGGGCGACCGCATGTTCCTGGACCGCATGTATGAAAATTACTTGTGGAGCGACAGCCTGATGTATGATGCGGAGGCGCAGTTGTATTACCGTGACGCGAAATACATCTATCCCAAAGTGAAGACTGCCAGTGGCGGAAAGAGTTTCTGGGCGCGTGGCGACGGATGGGTGTTGGCAGGTTTGGCCAAGGTGCTGGGCGACATGCCGGAGGACTATGAGCACCGCGCTTTCTTTTTGAAACGGTTCAGGGAGTTGGCGCAAGGTGTGGCACGCTGCCAGAGGCCGGAAGGATATTGGAGCCGCAGTATGTTGTGCGAAGAGGATGCTCCGGGACCGGAGACGAGCGGTACGGCATTCTTTGCCTACGGCCTGATGTGGGGCGTAAACCATGGTTTGCTGGACAAGGCCGGGTATGCTCCGGTGATTGAGAGAGCTTGGAATTATCTGGTTTCTACGGCGCTTCAGCCCGATGGCAGCATCGGTTATGTGCAGCCCATTGGCGAGAAGCCCGACCCGACCCGTAAGGTGGATGCCCGGTCGCAGGCACCGTTCGGTACGGGGGCTTGGCTGTTGGCGGCTTGCGAACGTGTGCGTTATCTGGATGGTAGCGTGGAGGATAAGAACTCTCCTTCCATAAAAGTAGAGGTAAAGAATACGACGAAAGACAACCGTAATGATGTAGTGGAACTGGAGGCTAAGACGATATTTGAGAAACTCGGTATCGGTGGCGGACGTCAGTTTGTGGTGTATGACGAAGACCGGGCGGAAGTGCCTTATCAGTTGACTCATGACGGTAAGCTCCTGTTGCAGGCTTTCGTTCGTCCCGCTTCTTCCACTGAACTGACGATAGTGAAAGGTTTACCGACCGACTACCGTTTCACGTCGTGGGGACGTGTGTATGCTTCGCGTGAAGACGATTTGGCTTGGGAAAACGACCGGAACGGTTGGCGGGCATACGGTCCGGCCATCCAGAAAAGCGGACAACGCATTTATGGTTTCGATGTGTTTAATAAGAATGTGCCTTATCCGATGCTCGAAACTTTCTACCATAGCGAGTTGACTTCGTACGGCCTGCAGGACAAGTTGCGTAAGGCCGGACGTGGAGGCGAGTGTGCCGCTTTGCATCGTACGTTGACTTACCACCGCGACCATGGTTACGGAATGGATGCCTATACGGTAGGCCCGACGATGGGAGCCGGTGTGCCTGCTTTGATGGAAGGGAAGGATTTTGTCTATCCCTTATGTTATAAAGAGGTGGAAATCCTGGACATGGGGCCGTTGCGCTTTTCTGCCCGTATGGTGTTTGCCCCGGTGCAAGTCGGTCAGGATAAGGACGTGGTGGAAACCCGTGTCATTACACTGGACAAGGGTACGCATCTGAACAAATGTGAAGTGGCTTATGCCAATTTAAGTGAAGCCCGTAAGGTGGCTGCCGGTATTGCCGTGCATAAGAGTATGCCGGATGCGTATGTAATGAATAAAAAACTCGGTTATGTGGCGTATGCCGATGCGATGGATCATCCGGAGGCGATGAACGGGCTGATATACATAGCTTGTTTGTTCCCCGAAGGCTTGAAGTCGGTCGAATATGTACCGATGGCGAAAGAAGAGGCCGGTGCCGTGGGGCATGTGGTAGGAGTCAGCAACTACGAACCGGGTGATACTTTTACCTATTATTTCGGTTCCGCATGGAGCAAGTATGACATGCCGGATATGGCCGTTTGGCAGGAGAACGTGGAGCGGTACGGCCGTCAGTTGAAAACGCCTTTGGCCGTGACATTGAAATAAGTCGTGCCGCAGTGCCGTTTTGAACAAAAGGTTGGCTTTGCAAAAAAAGCAGGGCCGACCTTTTTTACGTTATGGGGCGGGGCGGCCTTAATATTATCCATGCGATTAGTGTTTTTCTCCATGTCCGTTCTGTGGCGGATTATTTTATTTTGCAAGATAGAACCATTTATAATTTAAATAAGCATGAAAAATACCGTATTTGTTTTGTGGTTAGGGTTGGCCGTGGCTGATATAGGTTGGGCGCAAAACGAACCTTACAAGAATCCTGATTTGTCTCCTCGTGAACGGGCTGAGGATTTGGTGAAGAGATTGACGCTGAAAGAGAAGGCTTCTTTGATGATTAATTCTTCTCCTGCAGTGGAGCGTTTGGGCATCAAGCCTTATAACTGGTGGAGCGAGGCGTTGCACGGAGTGGCCCGTAGCGGAGTCGCCACGGTTTATCCCATCACCATGGGTATGGCTTCCGTGTTCGACGATGAGGCCGTGGAGGCCGTGTACACGACGGTGAGCGACGAGGCCCGTGCGAAATATCACGATGCGCACAAAAAAGGCCGCTACGGGCAGATGAACGAAGGATTGACGTTTTGGACGCCCAATGTGAACATCTTCCGCGATCCCCGGTGGGGACGGGGGCAAGAGACTTGGGGAGAAGACCCTTACCTGACTTCCCGGATGGGTGTGGCTATGGTCAGGGGCTTGCAAGGTCCTGCGGATGCCAAGTATGACAAGTTGCACGCTTGTGCGAAACATTATGCCGTACATAGCGGGCCGGAAGCCAAGCGTCATTATTTCGACGTGGAACAGCTTGATCCGCGCGATTTGTGGGAGACTTACTTGCCGGCTTTCAAGGTATTGGTCCAAGAAGCCGATGTGAAAGAAGTGATGTGTGCCTATCAGCGTTTCGAGGGAGAACCCTGTTGCGGGAGCGAACGCCTGCTTCATCAAATCCTGCGCGATGAATGGGGATTTAAATATGTGGTGGTGAGCGATTGCGGTGCCATCGGTGACTTTTTCAACCCGGGCTTGCACGAGACGCATCCCGATGCCGCCACGGCCAGTGCTTCCGCAGTAACCAGCGGGACGGACTTGGAATGCGGATGGGGGGATTACATGCAATTGGAAGCGGCAGTCGATAGGGGATTGATAACGGAACACCGTATCGACACCAGTCTCTGCCGTTTGTTGGAAGCCCGTTTTGCGCTCGGGGAAATGGATGACGACTCGTTGGTGCCTTGGAGTCGCATCGGCATAGATACTGTAGATTGCCAGACGCATAAGCAGATGGCCTTGGACATTGCCCGTAAGTCTTTGGTCTTGTTGCACAACGACGGGGTGCTTCCTTTGGACAAGACGCGTGGCGATGTCGTCGTAATGGGGCCGAACGCGGTGGATTCCGTCATGCAGTGGGGAAACTACGAAGGTACGCCTTCGCATACCTATACGGTCTTGGACGGTATTCGTGAAAGGCTTGGCCGTGACGTGCGATATGAAAAAGGGTGCGACCTTCTGAGTAATGAAGTCTTCGATTCTTATTTCCATCAGTTGTCGCACGGCGGGAGGACGGGATTGAAGGCCACGTATTGGAATAATCTGGAGATGAAAGGAGAGGCGGTCGCCACGCAGGAATTAGCCACTCCGATTAACAAGAACAACGGGGGGAATACCGTGTTTGCGGCAGGAGTGAACCTACAAAACTTCACAGCGGTGTACGAAGGTACTTTCCGTCCGTCGCAGGGTGGAAAATATGATTTGGTGATTGAAGGAGACGATGGTTACCGCGTGTATGTGAACGGCGAGAAGGTCATTGATTACTGGGGCGAGCATGCCCGCGAAAAGCGTGAATACGCCTTGGATGCCACGGCAGGGAAAGATTATGATATTAAAATCGAGTACATGCAGGCTGCGGGTGAGGCTTTGTTGAAGTTCGACGTGGGTGTTCGTCGTCAGGTTTCTCCCGCCGAAGTGGTTGACCGTGTGAAAGATGCCGGAACGGTTGTTTTCGTAGGCGGCATATCTCCGGATTTGGAGGGTGAGGAAAAGAACCACGTCAACTGTCCGGGTTTTGCCGGAGGCGACCGTACTTCTATCGAGTTGCCTCAGGTGCAGCGCGACATCCTGAAGGCGTTGAAGGCGGCGGGCAAGAAAGTGGTGTTCGTCAACTGCTCGGGTTCCGCCATGGCTTTGGTACCGGAGTTGGAATCGTGCGATGCCATCTTGCAGGCTTGGTATCCGGGTCAGGCCGGGGGCTTGGCCGTGGCCGACGTGCTGTTCGGTGATTTCAATCCCAGTGGCAAGTTGCCCGTGACGTTCTACAAGAACACGGAGCAGCTTCCCGACTTTGAAGACTACAGCATGAAGGGTCGCACTTACCGTTACATGACGGATAAGCCGCTCTTCCCCTTCGGCTATGGTTTGAGTTATACCACGTTCGACATCTCCAAAGGTCGTTTGAGCAAGTCTTCTGTGAAGGCGGGCGAGGGCGTAAAGTTCACGGTTCAGGTGAAGAACACGGGCAATCGCGACGGTGCCGAGGTGGTTCAGGTTTACGTCCGTAAAGTGGGCGACACGGAGGGTCCGTTGAAGAGCCTTCGCGGTTTCCGTCGTGTGGACCTGAAGGCGGGCGAGAGCCGTACGGTTTCCATCGAACTGTCTCCCGATGCTTTCGAGTTCTTCGACACGTCCACGAACACGATGCGCGTGGTTCCCGGCGAGTACGAAATCATGTATGGCAACAGTTCGGACACACCGGAGGCAAACAAACTGAAGTTTGTATTGTTGTAGGGCGTTAGGGATGCTGTATCCATGTGTACGGACATCGGATAAATAATCTTAATGAGAACGCGATAAGAGAGAAAGTATGCCGGACGTTGGGGATAAACCGCGTTTGGACATACTTTCTTTTGGATTATATGCGCTCATGGAATCGTGCATCGTTCGGTTTTTCAAGACTGTCGTTTTTAGAAAGGATGGCAGACAAATGCTTTTATGTTTGTGAATCCTGTGGATTTGATTGCCGATGGCTTGTTTTTTTTATATTTTGATTTGTTTTTATAAAAGAGGAAGCCGTTTAAATCATTACTTTTGTCCACCTAACCTTTTTAAACAGATATGTATGACAAGCAGATTCTTGAAGAAAATTCTGTGCTTGTTGTTGTTTTGTGGTATGTGTACCATGAAACAACAAGTTGTAGCGGCATCGAAAGCCGAACCGGTGGATTATGTGAATCCCTATATGGGAAACATCAGCCATTTGTTGGTTCCGACTTATCCCATTGTGCATTTGCCTAACAGTATGTTGAGGGTTTACCCCCAAAGAGGAGACTACACATCCGGAAAGTTACATGGTTTGCCTGTGTTGCAAATCAGCCATCGGGGAAGCTTTGTTTTTAATTTGTCTCCCCTTCAAGGCGACGAGACGGATTTGGCACGTGTGATGGATTATGATTATGACAATGAAGTGGTGAAGCCTTATTATTATAAGGTGGATTTATGCGACCAGCAGTTGCACGTGGATTTTGCCCCTTCCCGCCAGTCGGCCATTTATCATTTTGATTATCGGCGGCAGAGTACGGTTCCTTATTTGGTACTGAACGGTGGAAATGGAGAATTGACAGTCGACGGGAGCGCGGTCTACGGTTATCAGAATATATGGAATAACCTGAAAGTGTACATTTATATGGAAACGGACGTGACACCGGAGCAAAGCGGTGTGTTCCGTGACGGAAAATGGAACAGGGAAAAACGGAAGGCGGAAGGAGACGACATTTGTGTGGCACTGTCCTGGAGTCCTGCTTTGTCTTCTTTGAACGTCCGTTATGGCGTGTCGTATATCAGTGTGGAGCAGGCCAAGAAGAACCTGAAGAGGGAAATACCGGGATTTGAGTTGGAGACGGTGGCCGAAGAAGGTCGTCGTATATGGAATGAAGAGTTGGGAAAGATTCGGATCTCTGGAGGTACGGAGAACGACCGTCATGTGTTTTATACGTCTTTGTACCGTTGTCTGGAGCGTCCGGTCTGCGTAAGCGAGGACGGACGTTATTTCAGCGTCTATGACAACAAGGTGCATGATGATGGCGGGCACGCATATTATACGGACGACTGGGTTTGGGACAGTTACCGTGCGGCACATCCTCTGCGCATTTTGCTTGATGCCCCTAAGCATACGGATATGATTCGTTCTTTTTTGAGAATGGCAGAGACGGACGGACGTCACTGCCTTCCGAATTTTCCGGAGATTACGGGAGATTCGCGCCGGATGAATTGTAATCATGGTGTGTCGGTCGTGGCCGATGCATGGTGTAAGGGTGTCCGGGATTTCGATTTGCGGGAAGCGTACGCGTATGCTAAAAACAGTGTGGAGAGGAAAACGTTGGCACCGTGGTCTTCCGCTGCTCCCGGGTGGTTGGACAGCTTCTATATGGAGAAAGGATATATTCCGGCTCTCTATCCCGGCGAGAAAGAAACCGTGCCGGAAGTAAATTCTTGGGAAAAGCGGCAGGCGGTGGCTGTTACCTTGGGTACTTCTTACGACCAATGGTGCCTGTCTCGCATGGCTGCCGCGTTGGGTTTGGAGCATGAGGCGGAACATTATCTGGACTGTTCTTATAACTACCGGAACCTGTTCAATTCGCAAACTTCTTTTTTCCATCCCAAAGATAAAGAAGGCAAGTTTATAGAACCGTTCGACTACCGTTTCTCCGGAGGAATGGGGGCGCGGGATTACTATGGCGAGAATAACGCCTGGGTATATCGTTGGGACGTGCAGCACAATGCAGGCGATTTGGTGGAGTTGATGGGAGGAAAAGAGGCGTTCGTCCGGAATCTCGATGCCACCTTCAATGAGTGGTTAGGACGGCCGAAGTATGAGTTTTATGCCCAGCTTCCCGACCATACGGGCAACGTGGGGCAGTATTCCATGGGTAACGAGCCTTCTTTGCATATACCTTATTTATATAATTATGCCGGTGCTCCGTGGAAGACGCAGCATCGCATACGTTCGTTGGTACATCAGTGGTTCCGCAACGACCTGATGGGGATGCCCGGCGATGAGGACGGCGGAGGTCTTTCAGCGTTTGTGGTATTTTCCATGATGGGATTCTATCCGGTAACACCCGGATTGCCGGTTTATCATATCGGAAGTCCTTTCTTCTCTTCCATAGAACTGAAAATGAGCAATGGGAAGACATTGGAAATCATAGCCCGAAACTGTTCGGAAGAGAACAAATACATTCAGTCGGCTAAGTTGAATGGGAAGGTTTGGACAAAACCTTGGTTTAGCCATGAAGACATCGTCAATGGAGGTAAACTTGAGTTTGTCATGGGAAACCGATGCAACAAGGAATGGGGTAGTGGGGCGGAAGACGTACCTCCTTCTTTGGATATGAAAAACAATGAGTAAATGTTAACTGAAATAGTGAAATGAAAAAGAATTATCGATTAGGGATTTGTCTGTGGGCAAGTTACGGGCTTTTGGCTTGCACACAAGAGGTAAAGGTGTATACCACGTCTGAAACGGAAATTTGGAAACAAGCGGTGGTGGAAGTGCAATCGGCGGATGGGACAGTGCCGGACATTGTGGTTTCCGATGAACAGGAACAATCGTTCGATGGATTCGGTGGGTCTTTCGGGGAGATTGGATGGGATGCCCTTGCATTGTTGCCAAGAGAAAGACGGGAGGAGGTCATGCAGGCTTTGTTTGCTCCGGAAGGGATACATTTTGCATACGGGCGCATCCCTATGGGGGCTAACGACTTTGCCCGTGATTATTATACATGCAATGATACGGCCGGAGACTTTGAAATGCGGCATTTCACCATAGAGCGTGACAAGCAGGCGATGATTCCATACGTGAAGGCCGCGTTAAAACAGAATCCGGAGCTTAGGTTATGGACTTCGCCTTGGACACCGCCGGTTTGGATGAAAGCCACCCGGCATTATGCTACGGCACCGGGAGACCATAATGATTTCACGAAAGAGAACGAGGTGGAAGGCGACCATCTCATTCAGCAGCCGGAGTATCTGAAGGCATACGCGCTCTATCAATCCAAGTTTGTGGAAGCCTATCGGAAGGAGGGAATAAACATTTCTTTGTTGCAGTTCCAAAACGAGCCTTACACCAAGAACCAATGGCCGAATTGCAGTTGGACACCCGCTTCAATGGCCAACTTTATCGGCCGGTATCTCGGTCCGCTCTTTGCACAAGAGCATCCGGAAGTGGATTTGTATTTCGGTACGTTCAACTGCAACCGTATGGCTGATTTGGACTGCGTGATGCAGGATACGGCAGCGGGCCGTTATGTACGTGGCATCGGTTTACAGTGGGAAGGCAAGGACATTGTGGGAGAGATACATGATAAATATCCTGAAATGCAGTTGATGCAGACGGAAAACGAGTGTGGAAGCGGTACTTTCGACTGGGCGGCTGCCGAACATACCTTTGATTTGATTAAAACTTATCTTGACGGAGGCGTGAATACGTATATGTATTTTAATATGGTGCTTCAGGATGAAGGAGCCAGTTCGTGGGGATGGAAACAGAACGCATTGGTGCGTGTCCTTTCTTCTACAAAGGAGGCGGTCTATACACCGGAGTTCTATTTGTTGAAACATTTGAGCCATTTCTTGAAACCGGGTGCCCATAAGCTCAAAGTAGAAAAAGGGAATGACGTGCTGGCCTTCCGGAATCCGGATGGGGAAACCGTTGTATTTTGCATGAATAGGGAAGCTGCCGAGCGTGGCGTACGGCTGGTCTGCGGTGATAAGATGATGATTTTGAATTTACAACCTAAAACCTTTAACACAATAATCTATTAAACTGTCAAGTATGAATGTATTGAAAGTAATCGGTTGTTCCATGACCTTGTGTGCCCTGCCTTTGTCGGGGCAAACAGGCGGAGGAACTGAGTTGTTCAGAGATATGAAAGCGCCTCAACACGAGCGTATCATGGATCTGTTGTCCCGTTTGACTGTGGAAGAAAAGATATCCTTGTTGGTCAATGACGCCCCGGCCATCGGGCGTTTGGGGATAGATAAGTACAATCATGGCAATGAAGCTTTGCACGGAGTGGTGCGGCCGGGGGATTTCACGGTATTTCCGCAGGCCATAGGTATGGCTGCCATGTGGAATCCGGAGCTATTGTATCGTATATCTTCTGCCATCTCGGACGAGGCGCGCGGACGATGGAAAGAATTGGAATACGGGAAAAAGCAGATAGCCGGAGCAAGCGACTTGCTGACTTTTTGGTCGCCTACGGTCAATATGGCCCGTGACCCTCGTTGGGGACGTACGCCGGAGACGTACGGAGAGGACCCCTACTTGAGCGGGGTGCTCGGAGTGGCTTTTGTGAAAGGTTTGCAAGGCAATCATCCCCGGTATCTGAAGACGGTTTCCACGCCGAAGCATTTTGCGGTGAACAATGAAGAGCACAATCGTTCGAGTTGCAATGCCAAGGTGTCGGAGCGTGATTTAAGGGAGTATTACCTGCCTTCTTTCGAGCGTTGTATTACGGAGGGAAAGGCGCAATCTATCATGATGGCCTACAATGCTGTGAATGATGTACCTTGTACGGTGAATACCTATTTGATAAAGAATGTGTTGCGTGGAGACTGGGGATTCAATGGTTACATCGTCTCGGATTGCAGTGCTCCCGAATGGATGATTACCAAGCACCATTATGTGAAGACCCGTGAGGCGGCCGCAACGTTGGCCGTTAAAGCCGGGCTGGATTTGGAATGCGGTAATCAGGTATATGGGGAAGGGCTGTTGAAGGCTTACCGGCAATATATGGTGAGCGAAGCGGATATAGACTCCGCTGCTTACCGGATTCTCCGGGGGCGTATGATGTTGGGATTGTTTGACGCCCCGTCACAGAATCCATATAACCAGATAGAACCGTCCGTGGTAGGCTGCAAGGCTCATCGGGATTTGGCTTTGGAAGCGGCGCGTCAAAGTATGGTGTTGCTGAAAAACAAAGATAACTTTTTACCGTTGAATCCCAAGAAGGTAAAGTCCATAGCCGTTGTAGGCATCAGTGCGGGGCATTGCGAGTTCGGAGATTACAGCGGTACGCCGAAGAATGAGCCGGTGACGATTCTCGACGGAATCAAGCAGTATGCGGAAGAATACGGTTTCAAGGTCGCTTATGCTCCTTGGGTTTCCGCCAGTGAAGGTTTTGAGCCGGTGACGAAAACCTATTTCCCCGAGGGCTTGAAAGTGGAATATTACCGGAACAATAGCTTGTCCGGTGAAGCTTCTGTCCGGATGGAAGAAGAGTTGCTTTATGACCCGGTGCACAAGCCCGACCGTTTCCAACCGGAAGCGCCTATGTCTATTCGATGGACGGGACAGTTGAAACCTATCGTGTCCGGAGTGTACACGTTAGGGATGAAGTCGGACGACGGTTGCCGGGTGTATGTAGACGGCAAGAAGGTGATAGACGCTTGGACCGAGCACAGCGTGCAGATGGATGAAGCCATGATAAAGTTAGAGGCCGGAAAAACGTATAAATTGCAGGTGGAGTACTTTGACAATGGCGGGGACTGTTTTGCCGGATTGTATTGGAAGGCTCCCTCGGCCGGTTCGCAAAACGTATTGGCTCGTTTCGGTGATGCCGGTAAGGTAGCGGCGGAGTGCGATGTGACGGTGGCAGTGTTGGGCATCAATAAGTCCATAGAACGGGAGGGACAGGACCGTTTCTCTTTGGAACTGCCGGTAGACCAACAGGAGTTTATCAAGGAACTTTATAAGGTCAATCCGAATACGGTGGTGGTATTGGTGGCCGGAAGTTCCATGGCCGTAAACTGGATGGACGAGAATGTCCCGGCTATTCTCAACGCATGGTACCCCGGTGAGCAGGGCGGAAATGCTGTGGCGGAGGTTTTATTCGGTGATTATAATCCGGGCGGCCGTTTGCCTCTCACCTATTATAATTCTTTGGATGAGATTCCGGCTTTTGACAATTATTCCGTGAAAGGACGTACTTACCAGTATTTTGAAGGGCAACCTTTGTATGAGTTCGGTTACGGTTTGAGTTATACCAAGTTCCGCTACAAGAGCAAGGGAGTGAATGTGGAGCAAGATACTGTGAAAGTCAGCTTTGAAGTTTCCAATACCGGGAAGTATGATGGCGATGAGGTGGCACAAGTCTACGTGAAGTATCCGGAAACCGGCACATACATGCCGCTTAAACAGCTACATGGTTTTAAACGGGTACATATAAAGAAAGGTAAAACGTCCAAAGTGACGATCGGTGTACCGAAGAAGGATTTGCGTTATTGGGATGAGCAGGAGCGCAAGTTTGTCACTCCTAAGGGAGAATATACCTTTATGGTGGGAGCTTCTTCCGAGGATATCAAATTCCGGGAAACAGTAGGACTTTGAGTGGAGAGAGGATATAAAGTACACAATGTATTTGATGTGTTGAATAGTAAACGATAAAAATATGAGAAAATTTGTTTTTGCTTTCTGTGTGGGAGTCATGGCGGCTACGTCCTCTCCGGCGCAGGATGAACCTTATAAAAATCCTGATTTGTCTCCGCAGGAGCGTGCGGACGATTTGTTGAAGCGGTTGACGTTGAAAGAGAAAATCTCGTTGATGCAAAACCAGTCTCCCGGCGTGGAGCGTTTGGGCATCAAGCCTTATAATTGGTGGAGCGAGGCGTTGCACGGAGTGGCCCGTAACGGTTTGGCTACGGTTTATCCCATTACTATGGGGATGGCTTCCGTGTTCGACGACAAGCTGATAGAGGATATTTATGTGACGGTGAGCGATGAGGGGCGTGCCAAATTCCATGATGCCCGGCGTCATGGCCGTTACGGACGGGGCAACGAAGGATTGACGTTTTGGAATCCCAATGTGAACATTTTCCGCGACCCGCGTTGGGGACGAGGGCAGGAAACTTGGGGCGAGGATCCCTACTTGACCACCCGTATGGGCGTGGCGGTAGTCCGGGGTATGCAAGGGCCGGCTGATGCCAAGTATGACAAGACGCATGCCTGTGCCAAGCATTATGCTGTGCACAGCGGTCCCGAGGCCAAACGCCATTCTTTCGATGTGGAAAATCTGGAACCGCGTGATTTATGGGAAACGTATCTTCCGGCTTTCAAGGCGTTGGTGCAAGAGGCGGATGTGAAAGAAGTCATGTGTGCTTATCAACGGTTTGAAGGGGAACCTTGTTGTGGAAGCAACCGGTTGCTCACGCAAATATTACGAGACGAATGGGGGTATAAGCATTTGGTGGTGAGCGATTGCGGAGCCATCAGCGATTTCTTCTATCAGGGTCGCCATGAGACCCATCCGGATGCGGCAACCTCCAGTGCTTCAGCCGTCATCAACGGGACGGATCTGGAATGTGGCGTGGAATATGCCCATTTGGATGAGGCGGTAGAAAGAGGGTTGATTACGGAACACCGCATTGACACCAGTCTTCGCCGCCTGTTGGAGGCTCGTTTTGCTTTGGGCGAGATGGACGACGATGCGCTTGTGCCTTGGAGCCGTATCAGCATCGATACGGTGGATTGCGGAACACATCGCCGGATGGCTTTGGATGTCACGCGCAAGTCCATGGTACTGTTACATAACAACGGCATCCTGCCGTTAGACAAAGGCGATGCCGGAAAGATTGCCGTGATGGGGCCGAATGCCGTGGATTCCGTCATGCAATGGGGAAATTATAAAGGTGTGCCGGCACATACTTATACCATTCTGGAGGGTATCCGTGGGGCGATTGGCAACGTACCGTACGAGAAAGGTTGCGAGCTGCTGGACAATCATGTGTTTGATTCCTATTATAATAAGGTGTCCCATGACGGTCGGCCGGGGATGAAAGCTACGTATTGGAATAATATGGAGATGCGGGGCGAGGTTGCGGCTACCCAAGAGCTGCCGTCTCCTATCAGTTTGAGCAATGGGGGCCATACGGTGTTTACGTCTGGAGTGGGATTGGAAAACTTCACGGCGGTATATGAGGGTACTTTCCGTCCGGAAGTTTCGGACAAGTATACGTTAGCCGTAGAGGGAGATGACGGCTACCGTGTGTATGTGAATGGCGAAAAAGTCATTGATTATTGGGGGGAACACTCCAGTGCAAAACGGGAATATACACTGGAGGCTGCTGCTGGAAAGGATTATGAAATTAAAATCGAATACATGCAGGCTGGTGCCGAGGCCTTGCTGAAGTTCGACATCGGAGTACATCGCCAGATTCCGCCTGCCGAGGTGGTTGAACGCGTAAAGGATGCCGAAACGGTTATTTTCGTAGGTGGAATTTCTCCTAATTTGGAGGGAGAAGACAAGTATTTTGTATATTGCCCGGGCTTTGCTGGAGGCGACCGTACAACAATCGAGTTGCCTCAGGTGCAGCGCGACATCCTGAAGGCGTTGAAGGCGGCAGGCAAGAAAGTGGTGTTCGTCAACTGCTCGGGTTCCGCCATGGCCTTGGTACCGGAGTTGGAATCGTGCGATGCCATCTTGCAGGCTTGGTACCCGGGTCAGGCCGGGGGCTTGGCCGTGGCCGATGTGCTGTTCGGTGATTTCAATCCCAGTGGCAAGTTGCCCGTGACGTTCTACAAGAACACGGAGCAGCTTCCCGACTTTGAAGACTACAGCATGAAGGGTCGCACTTACCGTTACATGACGGATAAGCCGCTCTTCCCCTTCGGCTATGGTTTGAGTTATACCACGTTCGACATCTCCAAAGGTCGTTTGAGCAAGTCTTCTGTGAAGGCGGGCGAGGGCGTAAAGTTCACGGTTCAGGTGAAGAACACGGGCAATCGCGACGGTGCCGAGGTGGTTCAGGTTTACGTCCGTAAAGTGGGCGACACGGAGGGTCCGTTGAAGAGCCTTCGCGGTTTCCGTCGTGTGGACCTGAAGGCGGGCGAGAGCCGTACGGTTTCCATCGAACTGTCTCCCGATGCTTTCGAGTTCTTCGACACGTCCACGAACACGATGCGTGTGGTCCCCGGCGAGTATGAAATCATGTATGGTAACAGTTCGGATACACCGGAGGCAAACAAACTGACGGTGGTTTTACGCTGAGTCCGTATATCCTTGTAGATACTAAAAAAGTTGCACCTTCACGGGAAACTCCCGAGGCGCAACTTTTTGGATATAAAGTCGGGCGGAAAATCCGTCCGACGGTATGCGGGTTAATACCGGATAGGTTTTGCTTTCCGGTGGATACGGTGTGCCCGTCTTGTTTCCAGGCTCTTTTGGGCCGGGTCCACGTAGGCTTCCACGGCTTGTCCGTTATATCCGAATGTATAGGTCCGTTCTACATACCCGGCTGCATTCCAATACTCCAGAGAAGCCAATGAGCCGTTTTCATTGTAATGCGGGACAAGCGTTTTTTCATATTCATAGTAGACTTGCCCGTCTTCTATTTCAGTATATTTTACGGAGGTGGGGATGTCCTTGGTGGTCTTTCCGAACAGTCCGGCATACCACATGAAGTCGTAAGTCATGTACCACATTCCATCAAAATAAATACCGGGGTTCGGTTGTCCTTCTCCATACGTGTATTTGTAAATGGTCGTCAGAACTCCTGATTCTTCATTGTCTGAATAGCGGTCTTCAACTTGTACGCTGAGCAGGTTGCCGTTGTTCCAAGTGTAAGTGATTTTATAGTTCTCCGTGTATCCAGGCCCTGTTGAGTTCACTTGTTTTTCAGTGATATGCCCGTCCGCGTCGTATGCCATGGTGGCCTGTCCGTTTGTCTTTTCGGTCTCGCCATCGTACACGTCCGTGGATTGGTAAGTGGCCGACGTGGCAAATCCCTTGTCGTTTACCTTGATATTGGTGTAGGTTTCCACGGAACTTTCATCGCCGCTGTCTCCGTATTGCATTTCAACCTTGATGGTGAGCGGATTGTGGCTGATGGTGAAAGTACCGTCCGGGTTGGATAACGTACCGCTTGTTAGTTTGCCGTCAGTGTAATTGAATACTTCCCAACTTCCGTTGATGGAGGTCACCGGGAATTGTATGCCCAGATCCTGACTTACGTCCGGAGTTGTCGTGGCTTGGTCTCCCGGAGGAGTGGGGGCAGTCTTTTTTTCGTCGTCATCGCTACAGGAAGCGAATCCTACTGCCAAGAGGCAGAATGTCCATAACAAATGTTTCTTCATAAAGTTTGAATTTAAATGGTTGGTAATTGGGTCTGTCTCTCCGTAAGAGAGCGTATAGTGGGTATTTACTGCTTGATAACCAAAGGAGTATATGGAGTTTGTTTTCTGGATTTTGTATGCAGTGTTTGATTTTTGTTCACTTTTGTTTGCTTAGTTCCTTGGTAAATCCTAACTTTGTGTGAGCGATCGCTCTCTTACGGAGAGATAGATTTCCAATAGCCATAAAATGAGGCTAAGTATGGCTTTCATACGCAGACAGCCCGCCGGATTCCGGCGGGCTGTCTGCGTATGAAAGTTCTTTCTATTTTCGTTTCAATTCTTCCCATTTCGGTGGTTCCACTCCCATGAGCTCTTTTACGAAGAAATCGAAACGCTTGTGTTCCCCGTAGCTTTCACCCATGCTGTGCCTTACGCCCGGCAGGACCACCAACTCGAAATCCTTGTTGGCTTTGATGAGGGCATCGACCACTTGCATGGTGGAGGCCGGATCCACGTTGTCGTCCATTTCTCCTACCACGAGCATCAGCGGGCGCGTCAGCCGGTGGGCGTTTTCCACGTTGGAGCAAGCGATGTAGCTGCTGTCCACCGGATAGCCCATCCACTGTTCGTTCCACCAGATTTTGTCTATCCGGTTGTCGTGGCAACCGCAACTGGAGTAGGATGCCTTGTAGAATTCCGGGTGGAAAAGTACGGCGGCCAAAGCTTCCTGTCCTCCGGCAGAGCAACCGTATATCCCCACACGGCTACTGTCCATATAGGGATACTTTTCCGCTGCCGCCTTAATCCACTGGATACGGTCGGGGAAACCGGCGTCTTTCAGGTTCTTATAGCACACCTCTTCAAACTTCTTTCCGCGATAGGATGTCCCCATGGCGTCGAGCTGCACGACGATGAATCCCAATTCGGCCAGTGCCGTCGTATATCCGTTGTAGGGAAGGAAGCTTTTGGGCGTGTAAGCATCTCCGGGGCCGGAATAGATGTATTCGATGACCGGATATTTTTTTTGCGGGTCGAAATTGGTCGGACGTTGGATGATGCCCCACATCGGTGTCACGCCGTCCCGTCCGGGAGCGGTGAAGATTTCGGGGGCACTCCATCTGGCCGATTTGATTTTGCTTAAATCCGCTTGTGCCAATGTTCGTCCCTCCGCTTTCTCGCCTTGTGTCGTGCGCAGGACGGTGACGGGAGCTTGTTCCACCGTAGAGTATTTGTCGACCAACAAGGTAAAATCTTCGTTGAAGACGGCCGAGTGGTTTCCTTCTTCTGGCGTGAGGCAGGTCATTTCTTTGCCGTCCATGTTTATTTTATAATAATGTACATGGTAAGGGTCTTCTTTGGGATTTACACCACTGGCCGTAAAGTAAATCACTTGGTTGTCTTCGTCCACTTTGAGCACGCGGCGCACCACCCAGTCGCCTTTTGTGATTTGCCGGGCCACCTTGCCTTTCTCCAAGTCGATCATGTAGAGGTGGTTCCAGTTGTCCCGTTCGCTCATCCATATCATTTCTTTTCCGCCTTTCAGGACATGGCGGAACATACGGCTGTAGTTGACAAAGGTGGGACTGCTTTCCTCCACGAGTGTGCGTACCTTTCCGGTTTCCGCATCGAGTTCCAGCACGCGGTAAGTCTTATGGCCGCGTTCGTTATATTCAAAAGTCACCGCTTTCCCGTCTTCTTTCCATTCCGGGCCGTACAAGTCGTACTGGCGGTCGAAGAGTTCGGTAGATGGAATGACGGCCTGTCTTGTTTCCACGTTGAATATGCAAGGCACCTTGAAGCGCAATTCGTCGCCCGGCTTGGCGTATTCCTGTTGGTGAAGGATGGGTTGGAGCTGGCTTTTGGGCGAGCTTTCCACGTAATATACATACCGTTTCTGGGCCGGACGTATCTTGTTGGCACATACGTACTTGCCGTCCGGGCTCCATTTGAGCCAACTGGAATAGTAATTGCCGGCCGTCCCGTCGTTGCTCAACGCCCGTTCGTGGCGGCCGTCCCGGTCGCTGACGTACACATTGTCGTTTTTGATGTAAGCCTGCCGTTTCCCGTCGGGCGAGACTACGGGTGCCGCCCCTTTCTCATCGTCCACTTCCATCCAGTGACGCGGTTTTTTCCATGGCCCTTTGGGAGAATGCAGTTCTTCTTTGCTGCCTAACCGTAGTCCGGCCGTGCAAGCTTCTTCTACTTTCCATTTGTAACTGTCGAATTCGAAGGATACGGACGTGGGTTGGTTCTCGTCCACACTCAAGCGTGACAGTCTTAGCGTGTTTCGTGGGATGTCCTTTCCTGTCTCGCGGGAAAGCAGTTCCGCCAAGGCCTTCATGTGAATTGCTTTTACGTCAGCCGTTTTCACGTCTCCCGTTACTTTGCCTACGTAATAGTCTGTCCCTTCCGGCGTATAGACAGAGTAGTGGAATGTAGTTTTTCCGTCCCATCGTATGTCTGCCGGGTCGTTATACACCTGTGTGGCATTGAACTTCTCGTAGAGGGAATATGCCCTCCGGTAGTCTTCCAGTGTGCCTTGTGCCTGTCCGTTTGCCGCTATGAAGCATAGTGCCGGAAGCAGCAGGCTTTTAATCGTTTTGTTTCTCATTACTTTTTGATAGGTTTTTTATCGTGTTTAGTTCTTTTGTCGTGCCGGTCGGGCTTCGGTGTCCCTGATAAGCGAGGCGAACGCCTGCGGGGTTATCTCGACCGGTCCGTTCATGAATTCCGGGATGTTGTAGCTTCGCATGAAGCGTCGGTGCATGTCGGGTACCTCCTGCGGCAACTCGAAAGGTTTGCGCCCTTTGCCGTTTTTGTCGATGTAGGCAATGAAAGGCCGTGTGTAGTTTCCGTCGTAACGTCGGCTACTGAAAACCACCCACCGTCCGTTACTGCTCCACGAGTGGTAGCTTTCCACATCGTCAGAGTTGATTTCCGTCATGGGACGTACTTGGCGTGTACGTAAGTCCATCAGGTAGAGGTCCGCGTCTTTGTGCCAGATGTGGAACACGCCGAATTCCCCGAGCGTGAACATCAGGTAGTGTCCGTCGGGCGATATGCGCGGCAACGTGGCACTCTTTCCGAGTGCGGCCGCGTCGAATACCAATTCGGGCGGACCTATCCGGCGGCTGGCCGGGTCGAAGCTTCTCCGGAAAAGATTGTATTTGATTTCCTTATAGCGCAGGATGGTTTCGTTGTCTAAGTTCTCTATCGTGTCCTTGCGTACGAAACGGGCTGAGGCATAATAAAGGTATTTGCCGTCCGGGCTCCACCACGGGAATACTTCCAATTCGTCGGTATCGCCCGGGATGCGCGTCACTTCGTTTTTCTCCACGTCGTAAAGTATCAGGTCGCTGAGCATGTCTTGTACTTCCACTTTCTGTAAGTCACGTGTGTGGAACGTCTGCCCGGTCTGGTTGACCGAGTAAGCGATGAGCTTTTCCGTCGGGTGCCAGGCGGGATATACTCCGCCCGAGATGAGCGAATCCGTTTTCAGGTTGGCTTTGACCAATGTACCGTCGTATGCAATGACCGTTCCGGCACGGTCTTCCCTCACGTGGAACTGCATACGCCGGGGATTGTAGTTCTGGTAGGAATGGCAGTTGATACATTGTGCATGTTCCACATCGGTGTTCATCATATTACCGTAAATGACGCTTTCATCGAAGCTGGTCAAATCGCGTTGGTTGAGGGTCAAGTCCCGGTAAGTGACATACGAAGGACTGATGAGGCGGTAGGAGAGGTAAGGGTCTATGTCCTCTTCGGCTACATGGATTTTAAATGGCCGGCGGCGCGTCCATTGTCCGTCGTGTTCCACAAAGACTTCCACGTCGAGCGCGCCACCTTTGGCCGAAGCCAGCATGTCGCGCCACTGAGAGACGGAGGGAGTCACTTCCCGTTCGTCCGTGGTCCATTCTCCTCCGGGATATTTGATGCGGGCTGCGTATGCGTCAGCCTTCTCGTCTACGATGAAACGCAACGGGGCTATGTTCGGCGGTACCGTCACGTTTGTATAGTCGGGATAAATGTCCGGTGCGTCCTGACTTTCCGTATAGGCATCAGGCATTTGGGGGTTGCAAGCAAAACAAAGGGCGGCCAGCCAACCGCCGGTCAGGGTCTTCAGAACGTGAGCAATTTTCATGGTTAGTAGGTTTGTAATCCGTTGACTAAAAAATAGAAATAATAGAAGGTGTTGCCGAACTGCGGCCGGAAAGCCTCCGCCATTTGTGCCTCCGTCATACCGGCGCATTGTTGGGTGAACTCCATAAAACGCTGGTAACTGTCTTTCACTTCCTGGTCGAAAGGCATGTGGCTGATGTCTACCTTGTTTTCCAGATGGCCGTACAAGTAGGCAGCTTCCTGGTAGTGGCGCGGCATGGGCTTCCCGTTATGTAGGGTGGCATATTGGAAGAAGCGAGGCCAGAAAATGTCGATGTCCTTCATCTGTAAGGCCGCTATCAAGGTCTGTTCCTGATAGAGCGGGTCGTCGCTCTCGCCGTAAGCAAAGGTTCGCAGCAGGAACATTTCGATGACGTTCAGGTCCGAGTTCAGTTTGTCTTCCTTGGGCAGTAGCCGGATAATCGGCGCAAACTCTTTGCTTTTCCGTATTTGTTCCGGATGGTCGAGGTAAGTCTCGTATTTCTCGGCCCACTCTTTGTGGAAAAGAGTGCGTTTGAGCATGTCGATGTATTTGCGTGCCACTTTGTAGTCGCCGCCCGCGATAGAAGTTTTGGCCATGTATTTCAGGTATTCCGTCCGCCATCCGAACGTCACACCGTCTTCCATGCACCAACGGTAGCAATAGTTTTCCTGTCCGTAATGGTAATACAAGGCTTTGCCGCCTACGTGGGCCAACCGTACGAGGAACGGCGCGTTGGGGCGTGCGCCTCCTTCCCTGTATTGGAACATTTCGTCACCGGCCCGTCCGAGGCGGAACAAAGCCAGGTTCTTGTTCATGACCATCAGGCGGGTAGGCTCTGCCGTTCCGCTTAGGAAAATGGCCGGAATCTGTTCCCAGTCTTCTTCCTCTATGGCACGTGCCATCAGCAGTTCCTTACGGAAATTCTCATCCACATACCACGCCTTTTTCAATCCCCATGCGGTGACCGCCCATACGAGCAAGTGAGCCAGAAGGATGAGAGGGTATTTCTTGATGGCCGGCACGTAATCGTAGATGACGGCACCCGCCAGTGGCAGGAAAAACAATATATAATAAGGTGTACGATAGTCTGCGAATACTTCTCCGCCTGCATCGAAACTCGGCAGGGCAGCCGTGTAGATTTCGCTGATGGCTGTTTGGCTATAAAAATGCCATGCCGCAAGGGGCACTCCGACGAGCAGCAACAGTCCCCATACCGTAGGGATGACGCGGTTCTTATATAGCGTGCCCGGCATACGCCAACAGAGCACTACCATGTAGCCCGTGCCGGCCAATGCGTATGCTCCGAATAAAGGATAACCGGCGAGAAGCCATACGGTCATCCACGCGTAGCCCCAATATGGGTCCCGGTTGGCTGTACGGCTGAAAATCCATACGGCCGACAGGGTCGCCAGTATGCCAATGGAGGCCGTGAAGAAATAACCTTGTAATTTGATATAATAAATGAAATAGCCCATCTCCACGATGCCGGCCAACAGGGCGGCCGGTACCAAGGCGGGAAGAAAACTCCATAAAGGGGAAAGCCGGAAGGCCGAGCGCATGACGAAGCAAATGCAGACCCAAACGGCTATGAGAAGGGCTGTTCCGACAGCCGGGTAATAAAAAAACTGCGTGAGGAAACAGGCTGCCCATTGCAATGTGCCGCCCGGATATGCCGAGAGCGTATGATAGAAAGTACTGTCCGGCAAGAAGAGGTTGAGTTCTTGTATCCGGAAAAGTGTTTCTTTCTCATAAGTGTATAGGCAAAAGCCGAGAATGACAGGAAAGACGATGCCATAGAACCATGGCATCCCTTTCTCCACGTAACGCCGGAACCGCATGTCCGCCTTGCCGGACGGGGCGTAGGCTTCGGGATTGAACGGTTGTGAAAAGTCGGTATTCATGATATTTAAGTTATTTTTTCCACAAAGGATTAGGTTTTCCTCTTCAAAGTTAATAAATCTTGTGCGAACACGTAATATTTTAGCAAAAAACTTTGCATTTTAGAGAGAAAAAAGAACAAAAAACGTATCTTTGTATGTAGTTTCTAAATGATTAACTAACCGCGTCTGTGACGCAATAAAACAAATGTACCATGTTTAGACAATTGATGTTTTCTTGTGCTTGTCTGGCCGTTCTTTCGGCTGAGGCGCAAAAAGACAAACCTTGGTGGTTGGACCCCGAGGTGAACGAAGTAAACACCATGGCTCCGCGTGCGGCGTTTTTCGCATACGAGACAGAGAATCTGGCAAAGGCAGACCAGAAAGCCCGGTCGGAACGTTATCTGTCATTGGAAGGCAAGTGGAAATTCAATTTTTCCAAGGACCACGACAAGGCCCCTCGCGACTTCTATTCCCTGAAGTACGACGATTCGCAATGGACGGACTTTCCCGTGCCCGGCATCCTGGAGTTGAATGGTTACGGAGATGCCATTTACAGCAACAATGGTTATCCATGGAGAACACAATTCAGACCCGAACCGCCTTTCGTGGAAGAGCGTAACAATTATACGGGGTCGTACCGTAAGATGGTGACCGTGCCTGCCGATTGGAAAGGTGAGCGGATTTACCTGCACGTGGGTTCGGCTACGTCCAACCTGATGGTATGGGTGAACGGCAAATTCGTGGGATACAGCGAAGACAGCAAGGTGTCGGCGGAATTCGACCTGACGAAGTATCTCACGCCGGGCAAGGAGAACCTGATTGCCATGCAGGTGATGCGTTGGTGCGACGGTTCGTACCTTGAAGACCAGGATTTCTGGCGTTTTACGGGAATAGCCCGTGAAGTATATCTCTATGCACGTCCTCAGGCCCACATCGCCGACTTGTTCATTACGCCCGATTTGGTGAACAATTATCAGGACGGAACGTTGGAGGTGAAACTGAACGCCGTGGGAGCCAAGGGTGAGACCGTGATGTTCTCCCTGAAAGACAAGGAAGGAAAAGAAGTGGCTGCACAGACGGCTAAAGTCGGAGGAAACGGTGAAGTAAAAGTAAACTTCGATATCAAAAATCCTTTGAAGTGGACTGCCGAGACGCCGAACCTCTATACTTTATATACTACCTTGATGGACGGCAAGCAGGTGGCCGAGGTTGTGCCGCAGCGCGTGGGATTCCGCAAGGTGGAAATCAAGAACGCCCAGGTGTTGGTAAACGGACAGCCGGTGTTGTTCAAGGGAGCCAACCGTCACGAACTCGACCCGGTGACGGGGTATGTGGTGTCGATGGACCGCATGCTGGAAGACATCCGCGTGATGAAAGAGCTGAACATCAATGCTGTGCGTACCTGTCATTATCCCAACGACCCGCGTTGGTATGAACTTTGCGACATATACGGCATCTACATGGTGGCCGAAGCCAATATCGAAAGCCACGGAATGGGCTACGGCGACAAGACGTTGGCCAAGGAGCCGACTTATGAGAAGGCACACTTGGAGCGCAACGAAAGCAATATCAAGATTTACAAGAACCATCCTTCCATCATCTTCTGGAGCGTGGGTAACGAAGCCGGTTACGGGCCTAACTTCGAGAAGGCGTATGACTTGGTGAAGGCGTACGACCCGAGCCGTCCGTGTCAGTATGAACAGGCCGGACAGAACGGCAAGACGGATATCTTCTGCCCGATGTATTACGATTACGGCGGCTGCGACAAGTACTCGCAGGGCGACAACCCGCGTCCGCTCATCCAGTGCGAGTATGCTCATGCCATGGGTAACTCCATGGGAGGATTCAAGGAATATTGGGACATGGTACGCAAGTATCCGAAGTACCAAGGCGGTTTCATCTGGGACTTTGTGGACCAGGGCCTGCGTGTGAAGAACAAACAGGGCAAGACGATATATGCTTACGGAGGCGACTTCGGCCGTTATCCCACCAGCGACCATAATTTCAACTGCAACGGTATCATCAATCCCGACCGCAAACCGAATCCTCATGCCAACGAAGTGCGTTACTACTATCAGAACATCTGGGCTACGGCCAAGGATTTGAAGGCTGGCGAGGTGGAAGTTTACAATGAGAACTTCTTCAAGTCGCTTGACGACGTGGAATTGCAGTGGACGTTGGAGTCGGAAGGAAAAGTATTGGCCAACGGGCGGAATGCGCTCGACATTCCCGCACAGCAGAAACGTGTGGTGAAACTGGATGGTTACAGTTTGCCTGCGGACGTGAAAGGCGAAGTGGTGCTGAACCTCGACTTCGTGCTGAAGAAGGCCGAACCGATGCTCGATGCCGGCTATGCCGTGGCACGCGAACAGTTCGTGGTGAATCCTTATACTTTCCCCACGATGGAAAGCGTATTGGCTGTCACTTCCGGCAAATATGACACCCGGAAAGTGGAAAAAGAAGAAAAGGTGGCATGGGTCACATTGTCGGCAGGAAACACTTCTGTCACTTTCAACCATTGGAACGGTTGGATTGACTACCTCGACGTGGACGGGAAACCGATGTTGGAAGAGGGCTATGCCATCACTCCCGATTTCTGGCGTGCGCCGACCGACAACGACTACGGGGCAGGCACACAACGCAAGTTGCATGCTTGGAAGAATCCTGAGATGAAGATGAAGTCGTTCAAGGTGGTGGAAAATGAAGGCAAGGCCGAGAAGGGCGTCGAAGTGGTATATGACATGCCGTCGGTAGAGGCTACGTTGACGATGACTTATACGTTGACTCCGGCAGGTGAACTGGTGGTCAACGAGGCTATGACGGTTAATAAGGATGCCAAGCACAAGCCGGAACTGATGCGCTACGGTATGCAGTTGGTTATGCCGAAAGCCTATAATATGCTGACCTATTACGGAAAGGGACCGGGCGAGAACTACATCGACCGTAACAACGGAGACCGTTTAGGGGTGTACGACGCGAAGGTGGCCGACCAGTATTGGGGCTATGTACGTCCGCAGGAAAGCGGAAACAAGACTGAGGTACGCTATTGGCAGGTGAAGGATGAGAACGGCAAGGGATTGGAGTTCTATTCTTTCGCCCCGATGGAATGCAGCACGTTGAACTATTTGGCTTCGGATTTGGATGACGGTTGGGACAAGAACGCCCACCAGAGCCATTCCGGCGACTTGACACCCCGTGATTTCAGCGTGGTCAAGTTGGCAGCGCGTCAGCGCGGATTGGCTTGCGTGAACAGTTGGGGAGCTATTCCGCTCGAACAGTACCGCATGCCTTATCAGGATTACAGCTTTACTTACGTAATCCGTCCGTTATGATGATACAATTTTCTATGTTTTAAATTTAGGTTAAATGTGAGGGGGTGTCTTCGTGAGAAGGTGCCCCTTTTTTTATGGGCAAGACGCAGAGGAGGGGGAAGGCTTCGTTCAAGATTTAAGGATTTTGGAAAGGCTTTTTCGTCGGGCTGAGATTTGAAAATCGTTTGCCGCAGAACGGAAAATCGTTCGCCTGAGATTGATTTTTTGTTTGGCGCAGAACGGAACGCCAATTTCTTCATACCTATAAATACTTGTTTCATAGCCTGTTGCGTTTTCTTTTGAAAGATATGGGTGTGTCGCTGTATGTCAATATAAATCTATGAAAACGATTCGCCCCCGAATGGCAGGATATGCCGTTCGGGGGCGAACTGTTGATACTGTGGCAAGGCCGTCTGATGCCTTGCGGAAGCCCTTGTGAGAGGTTATGGAACCATTACCTTGACGGAGTGGCTTCCGGCTTTTACCACATAAATACCTCTTGAAAGGCGTGCCGTACGGGGAACCTGTTGGCCGCTGATGGCGTAAATCCGGTAATTGTCCGTACCGTCTACGATAACATGGCCGTCACGTACGAAAACTTTGAACGGGGCGGATCCGATTGTACCTTTGATACCTGATTCACCTTCTTTGGGAGAACTTACGGCTATCCAGCCCATGATATCGCCATTGTTGGTGGCGTTGTCTATTTCCTTGATAGTTTCGTTGGTCTTGTCCTTTTGGCGGATGATTTTCACTCCTGTGGTGGCGGGCACGTCTTTGATGTCCGTATTGCTTTCGTCCGTCGTGTAGCTGCTGATTCTGTATACGGAGGCACAATCATAATTGTTGGTCTGGGGGCCAAACAGCATGATGGGGCTGAACAATCCTATGGCATTGCCCGTCTCGTCCACGAGATTGACTTCGCGGGCACGCCGGCCGTCCACCTTGTCCTCTGCATTGCGGCCCACAGTCAGAATCTTACCGTCGTCCATCTTGGCGGTTCCCGGAGTAGCTGCCACGTAGAAGATATCTTGTCCGGCAAAGGTGCTGGTCGTTTCGTCCACAGCGGCTTGTCGGGCCAGTTTGACAGCGAAGCCTTTGTTCGTGATGTCCCAAACCTTGACTACGTAGGGATATGCCTTGTAGCGTGACAACACGTTTGCAATGACTACCGGAGTTACACCTTCAGGAAACGGGGTGGCAAAACTGATCCACGTGGTGTCGTTCTTGATTTTGCTTGCGCTTTCTCCCACTTCCATTGTGATTTCACCGATTTGGTGGGCACCCTTGCGCAGTACCATGAAGTCTGTGGTTTCCGGTTCCGTGATGGTTTGTTCGTAGTCCCCTTCGTTCCAAGGGAAGGCCCAGAAGGAGAATTTGTCGCTCAGCACGCTGACCACTGTATTGACTGGTACGACCTTTGAATCGTTATAGGAAAGCAAGCCTGCAAAAACGGCCGGTTTTTCATCTTCACCGATGGCATCGAATTCCGTATTGAACTCCTGTGTATCGCTGATTTCCAAGGTGCCGTACTGGAAGCCCGGTTCGCCCTTGGCTGCCACCAACGAGAGCTGTACTTCGTCCGTAGAACGCACGTTCCCGTCCATGTCGAAGTTGCGCACCCGGTACGTGTAAGTCCCCCGTTTGAAATCTTCGGGGAAGACTTCGTTGTACGCATAGGAATTCTTGTCCGGAGCTTCGTATTTCTGCAAGGTTTGCCATTCGCCATCGTCCAAGCGCATTTCCAACAATGTGGAATCGGTGAAGCCCATGTTGTTCTTATACTCCCAATTGAGAGCCAACTTACGTGTGCGTTCGGTATATTCCAAAGTCAGTCCTGAGGGCGTGCTGTACACCACCTTGGGCACGAACTCGTAGGATTTTCTGTAACCCATACCCGAGTTCATTTCGCCATACCATTTACCCAAGATGGAAGGACCAGTACCATACTTGTAAAGTTTGGAGCAATCGGCTTCGCTGTTCCAATAGGCATAACGTTCCACATAGTCGAAACTGTTCCAGTTGGTAAGCACCTTGCTCATTACGTCGTAGTTCTTCTGTTGGTTCTCGATGGAAAACGAACGGTCTGTGGCGAAGATACCATTGTTGTTCCATGAAGCTCCCCAAACGAATTCCGACACCCAAATGGGGCGTTTGTATTTGTCATAATAACCCTTCAGTTGGTTGTTCAAGTTCCATTCAGGCCAATAGCAGTGCATGTCGAGAATATCGCAACGCCAACCGCGTTTGTCGATTTCTGTCATGAACTGTTCTAACCATGAGAGGCTTCCGTCGTGGGATGAAGGGGAACACAGGCGCATGCCGGTAGCCATAAGGTTTTCCCAGTTGTTGAGTACGGTCTCCACGCTTTGCGGATGGTCGTCGGCACTGTTGCCCGGTTCGTTGTTGGTCTGCATGTGGCAGGATTGGGTCACCTTTCCGCAGGTTGAGACAGAAGGCCAGTCTTCATAAATGTGATGGGGAACCCATTCGCAGTCCGGCTCGCGGCTTGCATTGCCCTGTCCCCAGTCATAGCACCATGTTACTTTGAGGGCGTTGACGATTTCTTCACTTGCATCGCTGGCGATACCTTTTTTCTGGAAATTATGCCACTTGAACACGCGATAGGAAGAAATCCTGTGGTCGAGCTCCATAGGTAGCTCGGCAAACTCCAAGTCTTCCTTATCGGCGACGAAACAGCGGCTGTAACCTTTACCGCCGGGATTATTGGAAAAAGTCACCATGTAGCCTCTCTTCAGTTTGAAGCTCCTGATTCGATTGTTGAGCTTGGCGGTCGAAAGGGTATTCATGTAGCCGTTGGAATTTTCCAGTCCGAAATCATTGACGGATTCCCCTCCGAAGTTGGGCTCGGAATAGACCGTCAGCGGTTTGATGTCTTTGCTGTAAGGAAAGATGATGGCGCCATGGGCATACATTTTCACTTGACAGTTCTCATCGTTGACCGCCGGCTCTCCGTTAATCTTAATGAAAGAAAGATAACTGAGGGCTTCGCTTGGACGCAGGTTTTCCAAAATCACGACGGCATGTTCCGTATTGGTGATATTGATACTGCCCGGCGTGGCGAACGGGGTTGTACCCGTCACGATGTAATCCACATCTTCGCTAAGGGTGACGGAAGATGTTACTTGTTCTATTTTCTGGGTCGTGTTTTCGGCAATAGCTGTCTGTCCCAACGCGAGAGCCAATGCAAAGGTTAATAGTTGCGTTTTCATTATTTACTATAGGTTTTATAATTTATGGGTTAGTTTCAATGGGGCGGATGGTTTGGGCCGCCTTCCGGTTACTTCGTGTTGGGAAACGCCTTTTGCAGCCGTTTCAGCTCTTTTTGGGTGATGGCGATGACCGTGCCATGGCGCGGAGTAAACGCTCCCTGAGTGGCTGTATCCTGCACGCGTTTGAACTTCATCAGGTCTTTGCTGGTGCAGAACTGGTAATGCCCGTTCATGTAGCAGTCGTACATCAGAACCCAGTCTCCTTCTATCCGTTGGAACACGCCGGAACCTTCCACCGCCTTGTCGGTATCTTCAAACGTACCGGGCAACAGTTCCCATTCTGCCGGATTGTGCAAGTCTTTGGCCAGATATTGGCGTATGCCTTTTTTCTGTTCGCCTTCGGTTTTGAAAAAGATGTGATAAGTTCCATTGTCGTCTTGCACGATATCCGTGTCGATGGACGGTTTCTTGTAGTCGAACAGGACTTTGGGCTCTCCTTCAAGGTCGCTGAAATCTTCATTGGCGTATGCCCAAAAGACCTTGTCGTAGGGGCACTGTCCGTCGTCGGTCAGGATAGAAAAGTACACCATGTATTTTTTTGCCTTCTTGTCGTAGATGGTTTGCGGCGCCCATACGCGGATGACGTTGGCGAACATCGTGTTGGCATATTTTTCAGGGAAGTTTACCGTGTGGTGCGTCCAATTGACCATGTCTTTGCTGCGCATCAGTACGATGCCCCGGTTGGAGGTCCATCCTTGACTGGAACGCATGTCGGTGACTACCATGTAGAAGTAACCGTCTTCACCTCTTAAGATATGAGGATCGCGTACCCCCTTTTTTAAAGAAATCGTGTCGGAGGAAATGATGGGCTTGCCGTCGTTCAACGGAGTATAGCTGAACCCGTCCGTGCTGATGGCATAACAGATTTGTTCCTGTTCGGGAGCGTTACCTGTGAAATAGGTAAAAAGGTAAGCTACTTTCTTTTTGGCTTGGAGGGTTGTGGTGCTTGCGAATGTACCGGCACACACAAGGCAAATGCCTAACACTGTCTTTAGGTTTTTTCTCATGTTGAATATGAATAGGTTAATAAACAGTCAAATGTACGAAAATAGCTTTATTTGTGTGCGCAAACCGACTCCTTATTAACTAAGATTAACGACCCTTGCGCTTTTCCCGAAGCGTTTCCGCGATGGCCCAGTGGATAGCAGCTTCTTCTTCCTTGCCACAGCGCGACAGGGCATCGCCAAACAGTTCGTGAGCTTTGGCGTGTTCGGGCTTAAGGGATACGGCTTTGTCGAAATCGGCGACAGCCTGTTCTGTACGTCCGCAAAGCAAGTGGTTCTTCCCCCGGTTGTAGTGTACTTTGAAATTGGCTGTGCTGAGTTCGGCGGCGCGGTTGAAGCATTGGAGTGCATCTTCGTATTCCCCGTGGTCTTGCAGCGTGACGCCTTTGCGTATCCATGCGTCTACGTATGAAGGGTCGAGCGACAGGGCCTTATCGTAATTGGCCAGGGCGGCACGCAGGTTATGGGCCTGAAGGATGGAAGCGTTGCCCAGTTCGTAATATTCATGGGCGTACTGCTGCATCTGTTTGCGTTGGGCTGCCATTTGTCGTTTCAACTCTTCGTTCTCGCGTTTAAGTCGGCTGATGATATTGAGTTTGCTGCAAATGAACCGTTTGATGGCCGGTTTTTCGATGTCGTATCTGCTGTGTATGGCTATGAAGAAGTGATCGAGGCTTTCACGGAAGTCATCGCGGTCGAATGCCTGTACGGCGGCTTGGTATTCGATGTCGGCTTTGGCTTTCTTCATGGCTTGCTCGATAGCCTTTTCGTCATTGAATTGTTGGGCGAACCGGATGATTTCGGGTTTGACGAAAATATCCGAACGGGATATTTCCTTCTTCAGACATATACCTTCCAATGAAGTGCAGCGGCTCAAGGCTACATATACCTGTCCTCCGGCGAAGACGCCACCGGTGAAGTCGATGGTCACTTTACGGAAAGTCAGTCCCTGGCTTTTATGGATGGTGATGGCCCAAGCCAATCGCAGGGGGAACTGCCGGAAGATGCCGAGTTCTTCCTCTTCTATCTTTTTTTCTTGCTCGTTGTAGGTGTAGCGCATGTTGCTCCACACTTCGCGGGTGACTTCCATTTCGGTTCCGTCTTCCATGACGACGTAGATATGGCCGTTCTTTTCGTCTATGGCCGAAACGGTACCCAGAGTTCCGTTTACCCAACGTTTGTCTTGGTCGTTTTTGACGAAAATGACTTGTGCGCCGGGTTTGAGTTCCAGTTCCATCAGCGTGGGGAGCGAACTTTCCGGGAACTCGCCTTGTATTTCGCCTTTAAAGAGTGTGCTTTCGGTGTCTATTTCGGATAGTTTCCGGCGGTTGATGAAATCTACATTATCCCTTCGGGTGGCCAGGGTAATATTCAGTCCATGGCTCAACTTGTCGTCGTTCGTCCGGTTCAGGCGGCTGTTGAGCAGTTGCAGGTCGGCACTTCCGGCCTGATTGGTACGGATATGGTCGAGCACGGCGATGAAGGCGGCATCTTGCTGGCGGTACACTTTCTTCAGTTCTATGGAGACGAGGCGCATTTCCTGGAATACTTTGGCCGAGAAGAAATAAGGCGTAGGGTAGTAACGGTTCAGGATTTCTCGTTCGTCCGCTTTGACAACCGGTTCCAGTTGGAATATATCTCCGACAAGCAATAACTGCTTTCCGCCGAACGGTTCGCGCAGGTTGCGGCTGTAGAGGCGCAGGATGCGGTCGATGAAGTCAATGATGTCCGCCCGTACCATTGAGATTTCATCGATAATGATCAGTTCTGTTTCACGCACCAGCTTTTGATGGGCGGAATTGTATTTCAGGAACTCTTTCAGTTTGCGGAAGCTGAACCGAGGGTCGTCGGGCAGGAGCGGGTGGAAAGGGAGCTTGAAAAAGCTGTGCAGGGTGCTGCCCCCGGCATTGATGGCTGCGATGCCGGTCGGTGCCAATACCACGTGCTTCTTCCGTGTGTGGCTACAGATATACTTCAGTAAGGTGGATTTACCCGTACCGGCTTTGCCTGTGAGGAAAACCGAGTTACGGGTAAACTGTATGAGTTTCAGTGTGCTTTGGAACTCCGGGTTCTGAAGGTCTATTTCAATGTCTTCTTTCAAATCTTTGGGGCTATGATGTCAAGGTGCCGTGTGTGAGGCTTGCGGATGGTTACCGCTTCCCTCGCTTGCCGTTGTTTCTGTTTTCGCCTCGGGCTGTTTTTCCGGTGAGGCGTTACCGCGTTGCAAAGAGTCCCCCGGAAGGGCTATACCCAATGAATCTGTGGGTGCCGTAAGCGAATCCGGTTCTTGTGGCGCATAATAGCTTTCGCATGTGTACGTGGTGGGGTCGATGTCTTCGAGCGGTTTTTTCGGGAATTTGGCACGGTATTGGGCGAAGCGGTCGTCCAACAGGACTTTCTGGATGAAGTTGCCGAATATGGGTAAGGCCGTCCGGCTGCCTTGTCCTAAGGCTCCGGTGCGGAAGTGTATGCTCCGGTATTCTCCTCCGACCCATCCGCCGGCGACTAACTTGGGCGTTACGCCCACGAACCAGGCATCGGAATGGTTGTTGGATGTACCGGTTTTGCCTCCGAAGTCGGTGTATTTCAGTACAGGATGGATGTAGCTCCACAGGGCTGCCGTGGTTCCGCCCGGCTCAGTCAGGCCTCCCCGTAAAAGCCGTTGCATGAAGAATGCGGAACGGTATGGAATAGCCTGCTGCTCTTCCGGTTCTGCCGCATAGATGATATTGCCGTCGCGGTCGAGAATTTTAGTAATCAGGATGGGCGGATTCATCTTGCCGTCGTCAATGACCGTGCAGTAGCCGTTGACCAGTTCTAACAGATTGACATCGGAGGAACCTAAGCTCAGCGACGGAGTTTCGTGCAGCGGCGACTCGATCCCCATGGCATGTGCGGTCTGTGCAACGTTGTGGATGCCCAGTTCATAACCTAACTTGACTGCCACACTATTGATACTCTGTGCGAAAGCCGATTTAAGTGGCATCGCCGCTCCCGAGAAGGTGCCGTTGGCATTATGGGGTGTCCATTTGGTAGGTTTGCCGTCTACGGTGTCCGGGTACTGTTGCCATTCGTCGATCCGGGTGTCGCAGGGGGTCAGTCCTTGGTTCATCGCTTCTGCATATACAAAGAGTTTGAAGGTTGAACCGGGTTGGCGCATGGCGGTGACTTTGTCGTATTTCCACGATCCGAAGTCGATGTCGCCCACCCATGCCTTGACATGGCGGCTGTCCGGTTCTATGGCTACGAAACCGCAATGTAGGAATTTGACCATATAACGGATGGAGTCCATGGTGCTCATCTCTTCTTCTTTCAGACCGTCGTAACTGAACACCTTGACCTTGTGGGGCAGATTCAGATAGTAAGTGATGGAGTCCGGCTGGTCGGGGAAACGGGTTTCGAGATATTTGTATGCTGTCGTTTTTTTAGCTAAGTCCTCGATAAAGTTCGGAATCTCCTGGTGTCTTTCGTCTTGCCACGGGTTTGTGTTGCCCCAATGTTGCTTGAAACGTTGCTGGAGGACTTCCATTTGTTGGATGGCAGCCTCTTCCGCATATTTTTGCATACGGGTATCCAGCGTGGTGTATATCTTCAGCCCGTCGGCATAGAGGTCCGGTTTGTTTTCTTCGTCTACGCCGGCTATCGCTCCTTTCTCGCACAGCATGTCGATGTACTCCGGCAAGACGGCACGGAAGTAGGGGGCGATGCCGTCGTAGCTGCTTTCTTCCTTTCGTGGATTTACAATCATGGGAAGTGCCATGAGAGAATCGAGTTGTGCACGAGTGGCCTTGTGACCGTGAATGACCAGATGACCGTGGTCGTATAGGTTCGTCAGCACCACGTTGCGCCGTTTGGTACTGTTCTTGGGATTGAGCTTCGGGTTGTAGCTGGATGTCGCTTTCAGCAAGCCTACCAATGTGGCAGCTTGTTCGTAGGTCAACTGGTCGGGAGTCGTGTTGAAGTAGGTGCGGCATGCTGTCTTGATGCCGAATGAATTACTGCCGAAGTCCACGGTGTTGAAATACATGGTGAGTATTTCTTCTTTACTGAATATCATCTCCAACTTAACGGCTACAATCCATTCTTTGGCTTTCATGACCAGGATTTTCACCCCAGGAATTTTGCCGAGCAGTCCGGTAGAGTATTGTGTACGCACTCGGAACAGGTTTTTGGCCAGTTGTTGGGTGATGGTACTGGCACCACGGGCACGTCCGCTTGCGATGTCTTTTATCGCTGCAAAAAGTCCTTGAAAATCTATGCCATGGTGGCGGTAAAAACGTTCGTCTTCAGTATCGATGAGGGTCTGGATGATAATGGGAGAGATATCCTCGTACTCGACCGGCGTACGGTTTTCGCTGAAAAAACGACCGATAAGTACACTGTCGGCACTGTATATCTCGGAAGCTTCGCTGGTGACCGGATGTTCAATGTCTTTGAATCCGGGTGATTTCCCAAACAGATAGAGAAAGTTGAGGTCAACGGCAATAAGAAGTAAAATAACCGATAGGACGCAAGTGATAATCCATACTACGGTTTTCTTGTACCAAGGGCCTCGATAGAGGTTGGTGAATCCCCTTCCGGCCTTTTTCAACCAATGGCTTGTCTTTTGAAGAATGCGACTCATGTGATTTGACTTATGTAGGTTGAATGATGTTTAATAGGAGCAAATTTAGAAAAAGTTTATGGCATAATCTCTTTTTCTATGAGTTTTTTTATAGCTTCCGTTTCATCCGGATGAAACCAATGAATGCTTTCGTCGCGGCGAAACCATGTCATTTGCTTACGTGAGTAAATACGGGTGTTTTGTTTGATTTTCTCCACAGCCGTCTCTAAAGTCCAGGAACCGTCTATGTATTTGAATATTTCCTTATATCCTACGGTATTGAGGGCGTTGGTATGCCTGTAGGCGATGACTTTTCGTGCCTCTTCCACCAGTCCGTCTGTTATCATTTGGTCCACGCGCCGGTTGATACGCTCGTATAGTTCTTCCCGTTCTCGTCTTAATCCGATTTTAAGGATGTCGAACGGACGTGCCTTGGGTTGGCTGGTGCGGAAGCTTGAATAAGGTTTTCCTGTCATGTAGCATATCTCCAATGCGTGAATGACACGTTTGGGATTTTTGTGGTCTACGAGGTTGTAGTATTCCGGGTCGAGCAGTTTCAGCTCTTTGCAAAGTTGTTCCAGTCCCACTTCTTCGTATCTTTCCCACATAAGGCGGCGGGTTTCTTCATCTACGGTAGGAATGTCGTCGATACCCTTGCAAACCGCGTCGATGTACATCATGCTTCCGCCTGTCAGTAAGGCGTATGGATGTTGGGAGTAGAGGTCGTCCAATAAACGAAGTACGTCTGTTTCGTATTGTGCTGCACTATAATAGTCCGTTAGTCCGAGTGTGCCGACGAAATAATGTCTGACACGCTGTTGTTGAGCTTCGGTGGGTGCAGCGGTTCCGATAGGCAGGTCACGGAATAGTTGCCGTGAATCCGCGTTGATAATAGGAGTATGAAGAAACTCAGCCAACGAAAGGCTGAGCTCTGTTTTTCCCACTCCCGTAGGTCCTATCAATACGACAAGTCGGGGCTTCATGAATCAATGATAAGGGTTGCCTTCGCTGATTTCGAATCCTTCTGGGTCGAATTCTTCCGTGTCGAAACTTTCGCTTCCGTAGAAATCTTCATTTAAATCTTCCGAGGGTTTGGTGGTCTCCTTATTCAGAAACTCTTCCAAATCCATGGATTGTTGCGGAGCTTCGCCATGGCTTCGGCTGCATACCGGCTGTTCCTGCGTCTTTCCGAAACTGATTTCTGTCAGCTCAATGAAAAACATGCGGTTGTCCAACGGGTCGAAAACATAGACCATGCGTTGTTTCTCGTCTTCCAATAGCTCGTTGAGCCGTGTCTTTTTCATCAAATACAGGTCTTCGTCCGAGCGGCTTGTGCCCATGTCTTCCAACAGAATCTCCTGTTCTTGTTCCCACTCTTGGTTACAGATGAAAAAAGAAGTAGGCACATTATCTGCATAGTGGCACGAAGACAATATGGCCTGATGCAGGTCGTAAAAGGTGGCCTCGGCATCTATTTTGATTTCTCTGATAAAATCTTCTACTTCATTAGAGATAATGGTAAAACGGTATACCATGACTTTTTATGATATTTAGTGGACAAATCCTCTTTTGGAGTTTTCGATGAACTCGATGATATAGTTTATTTCCGGACTGGCAGGCACTTCTTCCCGTACTTTCTGTAAGGCTTCGTTCAAAGGTACGCCTCCTTGGTAAATAATACGGTAGGTATTATGTATGTTTTCTATCAGTTCGTTGCTGAAGCCTCTCCGTCGTAATCCGACAAGATTCAGACCGCAATAGGCAACCGGCTCGCGTGCACATATAGTATAAGGTGGAATGTCTTGGCTGAAACGTGTACCTCCGCCTACCATCGTATATCCCCCTACGCGACAGAATTGGTGCATCAGAACGTTGGCACTGATGATGGCGTGGTCGTCGATGATGATTTCACCGGCCAGTTTGGTGCCGTTGCCGATGATACAATCGTTTCCTACAAAAGCATCATGGGCTACATGTACGCTTTCCATCAGCAAATTACCACTGCCTACGCAGGTTTTGCCTTTTGCCGCCGTACCACGGTTGATTGTTACGTTCTCACGGATTTTGTTGTTATCGCCGACTTCGGCTGTGGTTTCTTCTCCCCGGAATTTCAAATCTTGAGGTACGGCACTGATAACAGCTCCCGGAAAAATGACATTGCCGTTGCCGATACGTGCTCCGTATAGTACGCTTACACTGTTCATCAACACGTTATTGTCGCCTATTTCCACGTTTTTGTCAATGAAACAAAACGGGCCGATTTCGCAGTTCTCACCGATTTTAGCTTCCGGATCTATGAAAGCCAAAGGACTTATTTTGCTCATAAATTCTATCTTACTTGTTTTTTACGATTTGTGCAGTAAATGTGGCTTCGGTCACGATGCTTTCTCCCACAAACACATAACCGCGCATGGACGAGATGCCATGACGTACCGGTGCTAACAGTTCTACTTTGAAAAGGAGGGTATCTCCCGGAACCACTTTTTGGCGGAATTTCACTTGGTCTATGCGTAAGAAGTAGGTGCTCCAACGTTCCGGTTCATCTACGGAATTCAACACTAAAAGACCGCCTGCTTGAGCCATGGCTTCGATTTGCAGCACACCGGGCATGACCGGTTCCTGTGGGAAATGTCCGGTAAAGAACGGTTCGTTACTTGTTACGTTTTTAACGGCTACGATGGTCGTAGGCCCGAGTTCTATGACCTTATCCACAAGTTGCATGGGATAACGGTGGGGGAGAAGCTCGCGGATACGATTGACATCCATTACCGGCGGTTCGTTACAGTCGTAGCCTGGAGCTTGTATTTCGTGTGCCCGAATTTCTTTGCGGATCAGGCGGGCAAACTTATTATTGATAGTATGTCCGGGACGAGTAGCGATGATACGCCCTTTGATGGGCTTGCCGATCAGTGCCATGTCGCCGATAATATCGAGCAATTTGTGGCGTGCCGGTTCATTTTCCCATACCAGAGGTTTGTGGTTCAAATATCCTTTTTCTGTAGCATCGTGATGGGGAACTCCGATACTGTCAGCCAACTTGTCCAGTTTCTCTTGGGACATCTCATTCTCATAAATCACGATCGCGTTGTCCAAGTCTCCGCCTTTGATAAGACCGGCAGCCATCAGTTGTTCTACTTCACGAACAAAAACGAAAGTACGGCTCGGGGCGATTTCAGATTCGAAATTCTCCATGTTGTCCAAAGTGGCAAACTGGCTGGAAAGAACTTTGGAATTGAATGAAATCATCGCCGTGATGCTGAACTGCTCATCCGGTAGGATTGTAATGCAAGAACCGGTTTCCTCGTCTTTGACTTCCAACTTTTTACGGATGATATAGTAGTCTTTGACTGCGTTCTGTTCGGCTATGCCTACACGTTTGATGTTTTCCACGTAAATTTCCGCGCTTCCGTCCAGAATAGGAACTTCAGGGCCGTTGACTTGCAAAAGGCAGTTGTCCACTCCCATGGCGTATAAAGCAGCTAAGGCATGTTCTACTGTACTGCAACGGGCTTCTCCTCGTCCCAAGACGGTGCCGCGTGTGGTTTCTACCACATTTTCGGCTACGGCGTCAATAATGGGACGCCCGTCCAGGTCGATTCGTTGTATTTTATATCCGTGGTTTTCGGGAGCAGGATTGAATGTAACGGTCAGGTTCAGACCTGTATGCAATCCTTTGCCGCACAAAGAAAAACTTCCTTGCAATGTTTTCTGTTTCAGCATAGCTCTTTATTTCTTCTTATTCAGTATTTCTTTTAAATCTTCTATTTCTTTTTTCAAATGGTTCACATCCGCATATATCTCAGGTAGTTTTTTGTACACTACACTTGAACGTGCAAAATTTTTAGCTTCGATGGCAGGAGAACCTTGTACGGTAATGTGCCCCTTGCGTATGCTTCCGGCAATACCGGCTTGAGCACCGGACCTGACTTCATCACCGATGACCGCATGTCCTGCAATACCCACTTGCCCGCCGAACATACACCATTTCCCGATTTTAGTAGAACCGGCTACGCCTACCTGAGCGGACATCACCGTGTTTTCCCCGACTTCTACGTTATGGGCAATTTGGACCAGATTATCCAACTTGACTCCTCGGCGTACGAACGTAGATCCCATCGTAGAACGATCCACACAAGTATTGGCACCGATTTCCACGTCGTCTTCTATGGTTACGATACCGATTTGCGGAATTTTGTCGTAGCCGTTCTCGGTCGGTGCAAAACCGAAGCCGTCCGCACCGATTACGCAGCCTGCATGCAAAATGACGCGATTGCCGATTTTACAATCGTGATATACCGAAACGTTGGAATACAGTACACAGTCTTCGCCCACCGAAGCATTATCGTACACGGTGGTATGGGGATATATTTGTGTACCTTTACCGATATGCACGTTTTCACCGATATAAGCAAAAGGGGCGATGTAACAGTCTTCGTCGATTTGAGCCGTAGGTGCGATATATGCCAATGAATCAATGCCTTTTTTCTTGGGCTTGCTCATCTCATACAAAGCCAATAATTTGGCTACGGCCTCGTATGCATTGTCCACACGAATCAGCGTGGCTTGGGTTTCTTTTTCTAATTCAAGATTCCGGTCCACTAATACAATACTGGACTGTGTGTCATAGAGATAATGAGTGTATTTAGGATTGGACAGAAACGATATGGCTCCCGGTACACCTTCCTCTATTTTGGCAAAAGTATGTACCGATGCGTTTTCATTTCCCTCAACTGAACCCTGTATGAATTCTGCTATCTGCTTAGCGGTAAATTCCATGGTCTTTAGTTATTGTCATTACTAATTTTGCAAATTTCGCAAAAAAAATCGAATTACACTATATTTTGAGATAATAAAATAAACGGCAAGCCTGATTTAAGCTACCTTTCCCCGTAGTCAAGACGTGTAGGAAAGGGTGTGTAAATATGGATGGGGACTTATAAAAGTCAGCCGTCCGGATTTGGATTCCCAGACGGCTGTCAAATATAAAACATGGTTGCTCAGTGCTTATAGCTTTTTTAATTGCACTGCCATTTGTTGTTGCACTTCACGTGCCTTTTCACCGGCTACGACAGCGAAGCTTTCTGTGGAATCGGCATAAATGATGGCCCGGCTGCTGTTGACTATCAAGCCGCAAGTGCTGTTCATGCCATATTGGCAGACTTCTTCCAATGAGCCTCCTTGTGCACCGATGCCCGGTACGAGCAGGAAGTGGTTGGGGACGATTTTGCGGATGTCTTCAAACATGTGTCCTTGGGTGGCACCCACTACATACATCATGTTCTGGTCGTTGCCCCATTCCTGACTTTTCCGCAGGACCTTTTCAAACAGACGTTCGCCCTCTGTGTCGGTGGTCAACTGGAAGTCATGCGAGCCTTTGTTACTGGTCAGAGCCAGAAGGATGACCCATTTGTTTTCATAACCTAAGAACGGGGTTACGCTGTCTTCGCCCATATAGGGAGCTACTGTCAGGGCATCGAGTTGCATTTCCTCAAAGAAAGTACGGGCGTACATCGCCGAGGTATTACCGATATCTCCCCGTTTGGCATCCGCGATGATGAACTGGTCGGAGTAGTTCTTGTTCAGGTATTGGATCGTCTTTTCAAATGCGAGCCAGCCTTTTACGCCCATGCTTTCATAAAATGCCAGATTAGGCTTGTAAGCGATACAATAAGGTGCGGTAGCGTCGATGATGGCTTTGTTGAAGGCGAAAACGGGGTCTTCTTCCTTTAGCAGGTGCGAGGGGATTTTCTGAATGTCAGTGTCCAATCCCACACACAGGAAAGATTCTTTCCGTTTGATGTTCTCAAAAAGCTCTTGTTTGTTCATGTCGTATATGTTTTTTAGTTCGTTTTCTTTTGAATAAAATAATAACCGGAATAAGTAAAGTTCAGGTTCTTGTCTCCTGCATATCCGGATAGGGAGAAGTCGGTGAGGATAAAAAGATTGTCTTTTTGCCTGCCGATGAACTTTTGTGGAGGAATCGTATCCATGGCACTCCATTTCCGGATGTCGGACGGCTGGACGTATATCGTGTCTATCACTTGATGCCCGTCGGTAAGTTCTATGGGCATGACTTCTTCTTTCCAATATTTGCAAGGGATGAAGTCTTCGCTCTTATGATATGCGACCAGTTCCGAATATCCGGTGTTTAATTCCATTTTGACAGAAGATGGCGATGACGCCTCAAAATGGAGGTATGTCCCTTTTGCAATGACTTCTGCGCCATTCTCCTTTTGACTGAAATGCACTTCGGAGTTTTCTTTAATACATTTCTCCGCTCCCCAATAATTGATATCGGGAGCGACAAGACGATGAATTTCTTTGTCTTTGAAAGTATAATCCAGTATTTTGAGACGGCTGTTAGTAAGCCGGGCTGTTTCCCGCGGAAGCGATGCCAACCAGTCCAGATATTGCTCTTCGTCCATGGGGAGTTCCCCTTTATATGATGTTTGGATTTGGATCGATAAGGCTTGGAACATGTAACGGTGGGTGAGTCGGGCATAATTTACCGGAAGTACGGATGTGAGCAGAAAGATGCCGGCAAACGACACGGCAATCCATTGAATGCGCCGTGCCCGTAGAACGAATAAGCCGATACAGACTATGTAAAACCAGATGTTCAGAGTCAGAAGGTACAGGCGGTTGAGCGTGATGCCGTAATCGTTGAATCGTCTGGCTATGCCGATTGTCATCAGTACTAACAGGGGTAGGATGGCGATGGGCAACCTACGCGCCATACGTTGCTCGAAACGTGAAAGTCCTTGGCGGAGAGAAGGGTACATACAGAATTCTACTCCGATGCAACCCGCAGTCAGTGCGATGACTAACCAGGATACCCATCCGTCCGGTAATTGCCATTGGACGAGAATCTTCAATGCGTAGACATAAAGTACCAATAAGTAACATCCCAATAACGGAAGGAACAGATAGCGGATCACTTTGCTGAGGAATGCAGAAGTATGACCGGTACGGTCGTGTTTGGCTTCTCCGGCCGGGATTTGCCCTAAAAACAGCAATGAGGGTAAGGTCAGGCAAAACACAATGAGCCATGTGGTATAGAAGTTACCATTTACTTCCAGGCCGAATAAACCGGAGAAGGATGCTGTCAGCAGGCAGAGGCCGCCGCACATGATACCGCCGATTATCCATGAGGTAACGGCATGAGATACCAGTTGCAGGGTGAAATTCCATGAGGCGATATCGTCTTTTTCACGGAAAAAAGGAAGTGTGAAGATACTTAACCCCAAAGCCGTCAGGGTGGAACCGTGGGCAAGCCCTGTTTCCAAGAAAGGAAAGTCTTCCGGCAATAGGTACAAGTATCCGGCGTCCGCTAACAGGAGCAAATGGAGTAGCGCGTTGGCGATGTATACGATACGTTTACGTTTCACTTCCTCTCCCCATAAGCGAAGGGAGAGAGAGAGCAAACTTCCTACAGTCAGATAATAATTAATGGTGAAAGTCTGACGTTCCGTGAACAATTCGTCTTTCCCCCAGCATACTATTAATAAGAAAACAGCGAGCGATACTGTAAAGCCGACCGTGACCGGAAAACGTTTCAAGCATTGCTCGACGCTTTTTATGATAATCTGCCGGGTGAAAAACTTTTTCATGTTCTTTACCGTTTAGAGTTCGCTTTCTTTCATCCGTTCGGCATTTTCCGCCACGGTCAGTTGGTCGATGCAGTCTTGTATGTTGCCGTCCATGAACGAAGGCAGGTTCTGCATGTTATAGCCGATGCGGTGGTCGGTGATACGGCTTTGCGGATAGTTGTACGTACGGATTTTGGCCGAACGGTCACCGGTGGACACCATTGTCTTCCTGCGGTTGGCAATGTCGTCGATATATTTTTGGTGTTCTTTGTCGTAGATGAACGTGCGCAGACGTGCCAAAGCTCTTTCCTTGTTCTTGGGTTGGTCACGCGTTTCAGTACATTCTATCAGAATTTCCTCGGTCTCTCCCGTATTGGGGTTTTTCCACAGATAACGTGCACGTACGCCGGATTCCACCTTGTTCACGTTCTGTCCGCCTGCGCCGCTGGAGCGGAAAGTGTCCCATTTGATTTCGCCTTCGTTGATTTCCACGTCGAATTCTTGGGCTTCGGGCAGTACGGCCACCGTTGCGGCCGAGGTATGTACGCGGCCTTGTGTTTCCGTTGCCGGTACGCGTTGTACGCGATGTACGCCCGATTCGTATTTCAGCGTGCCGTATACCTTTTCTCCCGTTACGCTGAAGATGATTTCTTTAAAGCCGCCCGCAGCTCCTTCCGTAAAGCTGGAGATAGCTATCTTCCAACCTTTCATTTCGCAATATTTGGTGTACATGCGGAACAAGTCGCCTGCGAACAGTGCGGCTTCGTCTCCTCCCGTTCCTCCCCGTATTTCCATAATGACGTTTTTGTCGTCTTCCGGGTCGGCTGGGACGAGGAGCAACTTGATGCGTTCCTCCATTTCGGGGATATGTTTTTCAGCGGCCGCCATTTCTTCGCGCGCCATCTCCTTCATTTCCGGGTCGTCTTCGGTGGCCAGCATTTCCTTGGCGTCTTGCAACGTTTGCAGGCTGTCCATATATTCTTTGCGGGCTTTCATGATATCACCCAAGTCCTTATATTCTTTAGTCAGCTTTACGTAGCGTTTTTGGTCGCTGATTACATTCGGGTCGGTAATCAAAGTGCCCACCTCCTCGTAGCGGCTTACTAGCCCCTCCAATTTGTCTAATATAGAATTGTTTTCTGCCATAATATCAAGTTTCCGGCTGCAAAGATACGGAGAAAAAATGAAAGGACGTAAAAGGCCGCGACAATATAATAGGAGGACGAAGCCGAAAAGGATTTTATAACGAATTGATTTCTTCCGCGCTCAAGCCGGTGATGTCGGCAATATCGTCGATGGGGTATCCTTTGGTTTTCATGCGTCGTGCATTCTTAAGGCGTTCATTCATTTCCCCTTCGTTTTTACCTTGTTCGATACCTTTGGCTATTCCTTTGGCCATTCCTTGTTCTATTCCTTTAACCATTCCTTGCCGCATTCCCAGTTCCAATCCTTCTTGCTTGGCGAAGTCGAGCACGGCAAGGTGGTCGCGGTACACTTTGATACTCTCGTCATATTTCATGCGATCCTCTTTGCTGAGCGAGGCGATGTCTACGATTTGTTCCAGTTTTTCAAACACCGATTTACGGGCTTTGAATGGGAGTCTTTGAAATGTTTCCATATTTTTCAGTACATAAATCCAACGTTCAAAATCAGTTTGGCATTCATCTTCTTCCTTGGTGAAGCAGGGAAGCTGCAGGAAAATGAAACGGAGCTTGTCGGAGAACACTTCGTTTGTGTCCCGGTCGGACAAGACGATGTCCGTGCGGAATTTGCCGGGTGAGTGGGACAGGTGGAAATTCATGAAGAAGATGCCATACACGGCTTTCAGGTTGAATTTCCATTCGGCACCCCGTTCCCCTTGCCGGGCGATGGCTTGCGAGAGGTAGTATAAAGCCCGTTCACGGAAAAAGGTCTGTTCACGGTTTTGCATTTCAACGATGAACTGTTCACCGTCTTCATTCGTACAATATATGTCATAGATGACACCCCGGTCGCCGGAAAAGTCCGGCAACAGCTCTTTGTCCAAGAATGTGATGTCCGTTATCCGCTTTTCTCCTACTAACAAGTCGTTCAGGAAGTCTATCAACAATTCTTTGTGGATGGCTTGCCCGAAGATGCGCTTAAAACCGACATCGGTAAAGGGATTGATGAATCTTGCCATATTTCTCGCTTTTGACAGTAATCAAGGCAAAGTTACAAAAAAGAATTGAAAACCAAGGGGATGTTGGTCTTTTTGTGAAGGCGTGAAGGGGAATGTTCCACTTTGTCAATTTGACAAATCCGGATGTGCATGGCTGCGTTTTTTGTCCGTGTCGTGGCGGTAGGTGAGAAATGCGGGATTCTCGCGAAGTCCATGTCGGACAAAATGTAATGTGGAGGAGCTTTCTGGCTTTCTTCTTGTCGGTCAAACGGTATTTTCTGCGCATGGCCTTTGGAACGGAGTAAGCGTAGGGAGGGTGGAAGTGTACGGAATGACAGCCGGATTTTGTCTGTCGGGAGTGTTCAAATAGATATTCCGGTGCGGTTTTCAAGTGTTCGGATGGAGGATTTCAGTTCGTTTCCGGGATGTTTTGCGGAGAAAGTCGGCACGACATGCGGAGAAAAAAAGTGTTTCTTCTTGAGATTGAAAAATCATTCTCTTGAAGGTGAAGCCCCGATAAGGGTATTTTGGCGTTAAAATCCCTATAAAACTTTAATTTGCATTAACGAAAACGGTTCCCGTTTGTGCTTTTCTTCAAAAATAGCCTTGCGAAAAACAAGAAAAAACTGACTTTATGGTAGCTTTTGGACATGGAATGAAGCTTTTTGTCAATTCCTTGGGGTGGAGGATAAAAAACGAGAGGGGGCAAACGCCCGCAGACCGGACTGCCCCTTCTCTTCCGAAACATGGGTTTATCGTAACATCACTTTTTGTGTCTTGCGTCCGGCTTGCAGGATGTAGATGCCCCGGAGGCCGGAAGTGGAAATTTGCGTGTCGCCCGAGGCTTCGCTCTGGTGGAGCAACGTGCCTTGCAGGTTGTAAAGGCGCAAGGTCGTGGCGGAGCGTATGCCTTCGATGCGGATGACGCCGCCAGTCGCGTAGATGCGTACCTCTTCTGCCTCCACCGGGACGATGTCGGTGTAGGGGGCTGCGGTGAGGGTTACGGTCTCGCGGATGCCGGAACCGTCTGTGGCTGCGGCTTCCACCGTCACTTGGCCGCCCGTGGCATTGTCTTTCAGGCTTACGGTGCCGTCTTGTGCGACGGTGGCCAACGTTTCACCCTCCGCAATGCTCCATTGTACGTGTTTGAGCGTGGTGCTCATCGGCAGTACAACCGCTTGCAGGTGAAGTTGCGGTTGTTCTTGGTCTAATTTCAATTCTGCTTCTTGCGAAGTGATGACCACGTTCTGGGCCATGGTGACGTCAAAGGCATCGGCAGAGCAAACCACGTTGGACCGGTTGCGGGCATCATCCGCCGAAGCCCGTTTCTGTGGCACGTCGAAGCGTACGGCCAAGGCGTAATATGTGGCTTCGTCCGAAGTCCGCACATGGGTGTAACTCAGGGTATGGCCGGACACGGCGGCCAGTTCGGTGAGCCGGTCGGGCGACGGGCCGCTCAATATCACGTATTGCATCACGTCGCGTCCTTCGTATGGGGTCCAGCTCAGGTTGATGTCGTGCCCCATGGCGCGGTTCACCATCAGGTGGGCGTTGGCATGCACCGCGCTGCTCCGGCTCTCGCCGCCGTAGTTCGTGGCCATCGTGATAAAGTAACGCTGCGAGAGCAAGGCCGGAGTAGAGGTCTCGTCCACATAGCTTCCCTCCGTCAGCGGGACTTCGCCCAACAGTTTGTAACGGTCGCTCACGGCCGTCTCGCGGTAGATGCGTACCGTCCCCGGTTGTAGGGGCGCAGGCAGTTCCGTGGGGATGCTCCAACTGATACGGTTGCATCCGGTAGCCTCGTCGGTGCCTATTTGTCCGATGGCGGGCACAAAGCCGCTGCCTGTCACTTCCACCCGGGTGCTTTGGTATATTTCACCGAACACGTCATCGGTGGCTTTCACGTTCAGGTCGTAGGAACCGTCCCTTTCCGGGAAGATGAACGTGGCTTCGGCCTGTCCCTCTTCGTGGATGAATGCCACGCCTTCGTCGCGCAGGATTTCAAAGGCGACCTCGGACGAGAGCAAGTGTTCCGGCAGGGTGGCCTGTACGGGAGTGCCGGCCAGGACTTGCTGTGGCAGGTCGATGGCCATGCCCGGCAGGTCGAGGATTTCGATTTGTGCGCGGCTCACGATGTCGTCCACGGTCAGGGTGACGGTCTTCAGTCCGGATGTGCTCCATTTGATGGTGTTCCCGTCTATCACGCCTCCGTCGGTGTCGATTTGCGGACTGCCCAAGATGGTGGTCTCGAACGGGATGGGCCAGCTTACGCGTCCTTTGCCCGGCAGGCTCAGGAGCGATACGGCCTGTGCCGTGTACTCGTAGACGGGCGAGAAGTCCGAGTGGGCGTTCCACGCGTCCACCGCCTGCACTTGTATTTCATACGTCTGTTCGGCTTCCAGGGCCGTGGTGGGGATGGTGAAGCGCGTGGCCGTGCGGTAATGCACATAGCCCGGTTCGCCCGTCTGTGCCTTGTTGTCGGTCAGGTTCAGGGGTGAGATGACATAAGCCCCTTCGCCCGATGCGCCTTTCTTCTTCACGCTCAGGTTGTAGCGCAGGCTGTGCGAGGGTGTTTCCTTGTCCGTAGCCCCGTCCCAATATATCGTCAGGCCGTCCGTCGTTTGGCTGGCGTAGACGTTTTGCGGCACGGTGGGCGCGGTGTTCTTGAACGAGGAACGGATGCGGAGGTTGGCATCGTAGTCGGGCGTGCCGTCGCCGTCCACGTCGAGATAAGGGCCGGCAGGCGATGCCGAACTGATATTACCGGGGATGAGTTCGAGTGAAGAACTGAAGCTTTCGATATTCTCCACGTAGGTCAGCTTCCCGTTTTTGTCTTGGAAAATGAGGCTGTCAGCATTGGTGCCCGATGCATATTCGGGTAGGCCGTCGTGGTTCAGGTCTACGGACGGTTTCCCCGGCAGGGCGATGCGTTCTACAAAACTGAATTCTGCATCACATAGATTGGCATAATATCGTTTTTCTTTGTAGTCCTCATAAATCAGGTCGGGACGCCCGTCCCCGTTCACGTCGGCGATGCCGACAAGTGTTAACGAACTGTTTTGTGCGGGCAGCTCGCGTGCCTCGAACTTCCATCCGCCTTGGTTCAGGTAGAGCCGTTGGCGATAGATGGGTGTGCCCCGGTCCCAACGGTATGCAGCCACGATGTCCAGATAACCGTCGCGGTTGAAGTCGGCCACGGCGACAGGCTTGATATATTCCTCTCCTTCGAACAACCGTTTCTCTTCCCACGTGCCGTTTGCGGTGTTCTTGTACATCAGGGTTCCGCCCGCAAAATCCACCCGTCCGTCGTTGTCCATGTCGCCGATGGGCGTAAGATAATCGTGTTCTCCTATCGGGTTGCTGGGCGTGTTGAGGCAAATCTCCCCTTCGTATGCGTGGAAATCCATGTTGCCGTCGTTCAGCAGGAATCTTTTTTGTTGGTTGTTCACTTTCAGGTAGTTGCCGTAGATGTCGGGCAGTCCGTCCCGGTTGAAGTCGACCACGTAGCCGCCGTGGCTGATGTCCAAGTCGGTGTTGAACGATTTCATCAGTTCCTTAAATGTACCTTGCGTGTTGGTGTAGAACCTTTGGGTGAATCCTTCCGCCCATCCGTCTTGGTTGAGGTCGAACACGCTGCCGCTGTAGCCGTTTTCGCCGGTTTCCGTATGGAACGGGAGCACCCGTACGCCCTGCGTGAACGTGTGCCCGTCGAGCGAGAGGGTGACGGTTTTCTGTCCGTAGCTTTCGAACACGATGTCGGCCGACCCGTCTGTGTTTTGGCTGACGATGCGTCCGTCGGGCTGCAGGTTGTATTGGTAGTTTGCGCCTTCACGGGCGTAAATCGGTGCGATATGCAAGGTGTCCGCCGTGCTCAGTTCGTTGACCGAAGCCGTGAAGGCCGGGCTGACCAGATGGTTCTCGAACGAGGTCTCTTCGCTCCACGCGCTACCGATGCCGTTCGGGGTGATGGCCTGCACGGCGATGTGGTAAGTCCCTTCCGGCCATGTCCCGGCATTGAGCATCATGTAGGTGGCAGTGCCGGCGTTGCCGTCCGAAAAAGAGCGGCGGCTGCCGTCGGCATTGGATTGCGCTTGCAGGATGTCGCCGCGTCCCGGAGCTGTGCCCACCCGCACTTCATACGTAAGGCCCGGTTCTTGCGAAGGGGCTTTCCATTCCACCCGAAGTAAGCCTGTGGCCGCATCCACGGCGTAAGTCGGGGCTTCCGGGGTGCCCGCCGTGGCGGGTTTTGCGTTTTCCGGCGTGCAGAGGTAATGCTCTATCGTGTTAGGGGTAACGAGGAAATCGAGTTTCCTATCGCCGTTCAAGTCGGCGACGAACGGATTCTCCGGATTGGATAGCATGTAGCCTTCCGGAAGGAGCATGGTCTCGCTCAGGTTGAAGTTCGCGTCCCATTGGAACAAGTAGAAGTCATATTGTTGGGTCCCTTGGGAGTTTATGAATTTTTTCACTGCCGTCAGCCCCGGTTTTCTGTCAAGATATACCACCTCGTGAAAGGTGTATTCGCCTTCCATTCCTTGTTCCGACTTTTTGAATGTGCCGTCGCCTTGGTTACGCAGGAAGATAATGAAGGCGTAGGTGGTCTGTTTGGTCTTGTCGATGGTGAGTAGAAGGTCTTGGTGGCCGTCGCCGTCCAGGTCGCAAACCTGCACATCCGTGAGGTTGGAGTTGTTGGTGAGGCGTTCCGTTTCATACCCTGTGGGTGTACTGCGCATCAGGTTCACGTCGCCCGTGTTTGCATCGAAGAGCACGTAATCCGTCAGGCCATCGCCGTTCACTTCGCAGGCCGTGACCGACGTGCCCATGGAAGCTGTGTAGTAACGTCCGTCCGGCAGTGAGATGAATCCCGTGCCGTTGGGTGAGAAGAGGTCGGGGTAGCCGTCGGCGTTTAAATCCAAAGCTTGCATGCGGTCGCTTTCTTGGGCGTATGACGTGCCGCGTTCGGGAATCCACGCGCCGCTGAATATGGTGTTGTCCACGCGGAACATGCCGCTTCCTCCGCTACTGTAGTCCATGCCTTCCAACTCGGCGGCATCCGTGACGAGGGGGAGAGGTTTTTCTTGGAGTCCGTCCGCCGTCTGCAACAGGATATACGGGGCGTAAAGGGTAGGCCAACTTTGTATCAGTTTAAAGAATACCAAGTCCATGCGTCCGTCCCGGTTGAGGTCTGCTTGGGTGGGTTGGTCGCCTAAGAATGGGCTGCTTGTGGCTTTGTAGCTTCCGTCTGGTTGGCTCAGGTACATCTTCGTGTCGTTGCCGTTGGAAGCGATGAAGTCCGGTTTGCCGTCTCCGTTCAGTTCGAGGATATTCTTGATGGTGAGCACATCATTTGCCACGCGCTCTACCACCGTGCCGTCCAAGGCAAACCATGCAGTGAAGCGTTCCTTGTTGTTTTCTGTGTCGAGATATTCCATCTTTCCGTCCCCGTTCACATCATAATACATGCTCTTCAGGGTAGGCGGGGTTCTATCCAGAGGCGTAAGTTCTTGTCCCGCGATGGGGCGTATGCCTGTAAATGCCAGGCATGTGGCAAGGGTGAATAAAGTAGTTGTTCTCATAATGGTTGGTTTTTATGTTTTATCGAACTGTTCCTTTCAGGTGTGCGTTTTTCCTCTGTTCTCGCAATGGTTCAAAATTAAGGGATAAAAACATGTCGTTCAATGCGTAAACGGTATTTCGTACGGAATGAATCTTATTTTTTACGCATTGAACAAAAAATCCGGGCAAGCGGGGGACTTGTCCGGATAAGGCAGGAGGGAAAAGGAAATGAAGCTCCCCTTCCTTAGTAGTTGAATTCGCCGAATTCACTCTTGATGGTCAGTGAACGCGGCCCTTCTTCGATGTGTCCGACGATTTGCGCGTCGATGTTGAAACTCTTGGCGATGGCGATGACTTGTTCGGCGTGTTCGGGAGCAAGGTAGACTTCGAGGCGATGCCCCATATTGAACACCTTGTACATTTCACTCCAGTCCGTACCGCTTTCCTTGGCAATCGCTTTGAACAAAGGAGGCACGGGAAACATGTTGTCTTTGACCACCCTGCAATTCTCACCAACGAAGTGGAGCACCTTGGTCTGCGCACCGCCTGTGCAGTGTACCATGCCGTGGATATCCGCACGCATCTCGTCCAGCACCTTCTTCACCACCGGGGCGTATGTACGGGTGGGGGACAGGACGAGCTTGCCGGCATTGACCGGAGCACCCTCCACCGGGTCGGTCAGCCGGTAACTGCCGCTGTAGACCAACTCTTCCGGAACGGACTTGTCGTAGGTTTCGGGATATTTTTCGGCCAGATACTTGGCAAACACGTCGTGGCGTGCGCTGGTCAGCCCGTTGCTGCCCATACCGCCGTTGTATTCCTTCTCGTAGGTGGCCTGTCCGCAACTGCTCAGTCCCACGATGACATCTCCCGGACGGATATTGGCGTTGTCGATGACATCGCTACGTTTCATGCGGCATGTCACGGTGGAGTCCACGATGATGGTGCGCACTAAGTCGCCCACGTCGGCTGTCTCGCCGCCCGTGGCATAGATGCCGATGCCCATCTTGCGCATCTCGGACAGCAGTTCGTCCGTACCGTTGATGATGGCACTGATGACTTCGCCCGGGATGAGCATTTTGTTGCGTCCGATGGTGGACGACACCAAAATGTTGTCCACGGCGCCCACACAAAGCAAATCGTCCGTGTTCATGATGAGCGCGTCTTGCGCAATGCCTTTCCATACGGACAAGTCGCCCGTTTCTTTCCAGTACGCGTAGGCCAACGAAGATTTCGTGCCGGCTCCGTCGGCGTGCATGATGTTGCAGTATTCTGGGTCGCCGCCCAGAATGTCGGGGATAATCTTGCAGAATGCCTGCGGGAAGATACCCTTATCGATGTTCTTGATGGCGTTGTGTACGTCCTCTTTGGCTGCCGACACGCCGCGCATCATGTAACGTTGGTTACTCATATCACTATATGTTTTTGAATGATTGTCTGTCATTAAAACTCTACTTTCGGGGCTTCCGATGCACCGGAGGATGCCTCGAACTTTTCTTTTTTGCTAAATCCGAACATCCCGGCGAATAAGTTGTTGGGAAACTTGCGTATCAGGACGTTGTAGTCTTGTACGGCCTCGTTGTAACGTTTACGGGCTTCGGTGATGCGGTTTTCCGTACCTTCCAACTGGGCTTGCAGTTCCGAGAAATTCTCGTTGGCACGGAGTTGCGGATAGTTTTCCGTCACGGCCAACAGCTTTCCGAGGGCGGAGCTCACGGCACCTTGGGCTTTCTGATATTCGGCCAACTTTTCTGCGGTCAGGTTCGCCGGGTCCACGGTGATTTGCGTGGCTTTGCTACGGGCGGCTACCACGGCTTCCAACGTACTGCTTTCGTGCGTGGCATAGCCTTTTACGGTACTCACCAGGTTCGGAATCAGGTCGGCCCGGCGTTGGTATTGCGTTTCCACGTTACTCCAGGCTGTAGACACAGCTTCGTCTTTCTCTACCATCTTGTTGTATGAACAACTGTTCAAAAGAACCATGCACACCATGGCTATGGTGGCGGTCATCCATTTCTTTGTTTTCATTGTCTTCCTTATATATAAATAGGTGTTTGATTCGAAATATGTGTGTCGGTCAGAACTTGCCACCGGCTCCTCCGCCTCCGAAACTGCCTCCCCCGAAGCTTCCGCCGCTGAAACCGCCTCCGAAACCTCCGCCTCCGAACCCGCGATGGAACGGTCCTGCCACGGGAGGGAAACCGCCAAAGCCGGTGCCGTTGTCGAACGGTTCGTCATGGGAACGGGATACGGTATGCCCACATTTCGGGCACCGGTAATAGACCGTGTGATGTTCTATGCCTTGGAACCGGTCAACCCGGACTTGGGAATTCGTGCGGTGCATGGGGCTATGTCCGCATCGGGGACATGTGTTCCGTTTGCGGTTGGAATAAATGGAAATCAGGAACCCGCCCGTGACAATGGCCAAGGCGAGCCACATCAAGCCATATCCCTTTGTGCCGGTCGGTTGTCCCGACCAGTCGTGGAGCAGACTGTCGTCGCCATGGATTACACTACAGACGGCAGACACTGTTTGCAGCATGGCGGTATCCCAGTCTCCTGTTTTCAGGTAAGGCACCATTCGTCGGTTTTCTATCCGGCGGCAGATGGCATCGGGCAGCGTGCCCTCCAACCCTTCTCCGGTCAATATCTGGTAACAGCGGTCTTGTGTGGAAAGCAAGATGATGAGACCCGTGTTTTGCCGGTTGCCCACCCCGAGTTTGTTACCCAGTGTGATGGCGAAATCATAGCATTCTCCTCCTTCGATACGTTCCACTACGGCTACCACGGACTGTACGCCCTTCTCCGTTTCCAACCGATATAGCAGGCTGTCCATTTGCTGTACGGTCTGTGCGGAAAGGATTCCATCGGGATTGACCACATGCTTGGTCTTGTCCTGCAAATAAACCATAGGCAGGTTGTCCACCGTATACGTGTCGGCATACAGGAGTCGTGCGCTCCGGCATACAAAGAATAAGAGGAACAGACAAAAAGCTTTCTTCATGACACACTTTGTTTACTGGCTTGGCAAGTTATTCATATCTTTTGGAATATTATATCGTTCGACGAAACTTTTGACGATTTCTGTATATTCTTTAGCATATTTTAGATAAGAATCGGCATGTGTTGCGCCTTCTACGTGCCATATCTCTTTGATGCCCGTTTTGGCGGCATACAGGCTGTCGCCCATCCAAGTCGGTACGAACGTGTCTTCCGTACCGTGAATGAACAACATGGGAAGCCGGCATTTTTTTACTTGTTCCAGTGGCGAGGCTTCCCGGAAATCCCAACCGTAACGCAGGCGTGTAGCCCAACTGGCCAGATGGAGCAAGGGAAAAGCGGGCAGGCCGAACTGGTTTTTCAGTTCTCCTGCGTATTCATCCCACACGCTGGTATAACCGCAGTCTTCCACAAAGCAGTTCACGAAAGGCGGTTGGGGTTCGCCGCTCACGCATACGGTCGTAGCCGCTCCCATGGAGATGCCGTGTACCACCATGCGAGTCTGGGAACCTTCCGGAGCAAACAGTTCGTTGGCCACTTCCATCCAGCGTAACACGTCGAGACGGTCTTTCCATCCCATTTGGATGTGGTCGCCTTCGCTTTGTCCGGCAAAGCGGAGGTCGGGGAGCAATACGTTGTAATGCAGGTCGTGATTGTATAAGTAAGCGATGTGCAGCATACGCACGGCATTGTCGGTATAACCGTGCACGGCTACGGCTGTATGAGCCGTCAGGGTGTCTGCATAAAGGTAAAGGGCGTGCAGCCTTACTCCGTCTTCGGCAAGGATAAACGTGTCCCGCAAGGCGTTTTCCCGTTGCAGGCTGTCTACCCAGTGCGAAAGGAAAGGGTAGTGCTCATACATGAAAGCGTATGACGTTTCGAGATTCTTTCCCCGTTCGTTGCCACCGGCCTCCAACGCATACCATTGCAGGTATAGCGTGCTCCCCGTCAGTGTGAGTACTAATAAGGTGAGCACGATCCAGAGAATCCGTTTGAACTTGTTCTTTTCCTTGTGCATATCGTTAGTCTTCGCTATGCCAGAATTCCCATCCGGCGTATGCTTGGAGAATCAGCATCTCCAAACCGTTTTTGGTGATAGCCCCTTGTTCCCGTCCTTTTCTGAGAAAGAGGGTTTCTTCCGGATTGTAAACCAAATCGTACAACAGATGATTGCGTCCGATAGCCGTATAAGGGAGTGCCGGACACTCTTCCGTATGAGGATACATCCCCACTGGAGTACAGTTTACAATCACTTTATATTCGTCCATGATTTCCGGTGTGAGTTGTGGGTATGTCAGCGAATCCTCTTTCGGGTTACGGCTGACAAAGCGGGTTTCGATGCCCAAGCGGTGAAGTCCGTAGTGGACAGCTTTAGAAGCCCCTCCAGTACCTAATATTAAGGCTTTCCGGTGTATCGGTTCCAATAACGGTTCTATCGAGCGGGTGAATCCGATGACATCCGAGTTGAAACCCTTCAGATACGGTTTTCCTTTCCGCATCCCGATTCGTACGACGTTGACGGCGCCGATATGGCGGGCTTCCTCGCTCAACTCGTCCATGTATGGAATGATTTTTTCTTTGTAAGGGATGGTTACGTTGAGTCCGCACAGATTTGCGTTTTCCGTAATGATTTCCGGAAAGCGTTCGATAGAGGGAATCTCAAAATTGACATATTCGGCGTCAATCCCTTCGTTCTTGAATTTTTCATTGAAAAAGTCACGCGAGAACGAATGTCCTAAAGGATAGCCGACTAAACCGTATTTATCCATGATGTGAATGCTTATTTGGTGGCAAGATACATCGTGCTGATGCCGAAAGTAAAACGTTTGAAACACACGTCGCCGAAACCGGCTTTCCGGAGTATGCCCTGCATGACCTCTCCCTGCGGGAAAGCGGCCATCGTGGCCGGTAGGTAAGAGTAGGCACTATGATCCTTGGAAACCAACCGACCAATCAGCGGCATGACGATTTTGGCGTAAACAGAGAAAAGTTGTTTCATGGGGAAACGATGGGGAGAACTCAGTTCAATGATTAACAGATGTCCGCCCGGTTTCAGCACCCTGCACATTTCCCGTAGTCCTTGGTCCAGATGTTCGAAATTGCGTACGCCATAGGCTACGGTCACGGCATCGAACGTGTCGTCGGCAAAAGACAACGCTTCACAGTCCTCATGCTGGAAGCGGATGATTCCGTCCAAATGCAACGCTTTCACTTTTTGCCGTCCTATCTGCATCATGCCTTCGGAAATGTCTACTCCCGTAATGGATTGCGGAGAAAGCCTCCGGGCAGACAAAATGGCAAAATCGCCTGTCCCCGTAGCGACATCTAAGATTCGGCAGGGGTGAAAGGGCGACAAAGAGTCGACGGCCGTGCGCCGCCAACTCTTGTCGATACCCCATGAAAGGAAATGGTTCAGCCGGTCGTAGGAATGGGCGATGCGGTCGAACATGCGTTCCACTTGTTCACGCTTATGGCCTTCGTCCTTGTAGGGCTTTATCTTTTCTTGTTCGTACACGCCCCGGTTCTTATTTCTGGTTCAAGTATTCGGTGACGTTCTTTTCGATACGTGCGGCCAAATCGTCATGGTTGTCGGCTTTGTTGAACTTCTGTCCCACGATATGCTCGTACAGCTCGATATAGCGGTCGGACACGCTGTTTACGTATTCGTCCGTCATCTCCGGCACTTGCTGGCCTTCCTTGCCCATGAAGTTGTGGTCGATGAGCCATTGGCGTACGAATTCCTTGGAAAGTTGCTTCTGGGGTTCGCCTTTTTCAAACTTCTCCTGATACCCGTCTGCGTAGAAGTAACGGCTGGAATCGGGCGTATGGATTTCGTCGATGAGATAGACTTTACCGTCTTTCTTGCCGAACTCATACTTGGTATCCACCAATATCAGTCCCTTTTCCGCAGCCATTTCCGTGCCGCGGGCGAAGAGGGCGTAAGTATATTTTTCCATCAGTTCGTAGTCTTCCTTGCTCACGAGTCCTTGGGCGATGATTTCTTCCTTAGATATGTTTTCATCGTGTCCGGCATCGGCTTTCGTGGTAGGAGTGATGATCGGGGTGGGGAACTTCTGGTTTTCTTTCATGCCTTCGGGCAACTTCACGCCGCAGAGTTCGCGGCAACCGTTTTGATACTCACGCCATGCGGAGCCGGTCAAATACCCACGGATAATCATTTCCACGCGGAAACCTTCGCATTTCAGTCCCACGGTCACCATCGGGTCCGGAGTGGCCAGCTTCCAGTTGGGTACGATGTCGCTCGTGGCATCGAGGAAAGTGGCTGCAATCTGGTTCAGCACTTGCCCTTTGAAGGGGATTCCTTTGGGCAGGATCACGTCGAATGCCGAAATACGGTCGGTGGCCACCATGACCATCAGTTCGTCGTTGATGTTGTACACGTCGCGTACTTTTCCGTGATATACGCTTTTTTGTCCCGGGAAGTTAAAATCAGTGTGAGTTAAAGCTTTCATATCTGTTTTCTTTTTGAAGTTGAAATTCTGTTTGTGGTCAGTTGTCGCCTAAGCTTGTCAAGTCTGTGATGACGAATGATTCCTCGGATGCCGGTTTGGCTGTATTGCGCTTACGTGTGGCGGCAGCTTTCTTGTCATGCTTTTCGTAAGCTTCCACGATGCGGGTTACCAGTTTGTGGCGCACGATGTCTTTTTTGTTCATCTCTATAAAAGCGATACCCTCCACACCTTTCAGTATGGAAGTGGCTTCGACCAGTCCTGAACGTTGGGATGACGGAAGGTCTATTTGCGTCATGTCTCCGGTAACAATCATTTTGGTGTTCATTCCCATACGTGTCAGGAACATTTTGATTTGTGCCGTGGTCGTGTTCTGTGCTTCGTCCAATATGACCACCGCGCCATTGAGGGTGCGGCCGCGCATGAAAGCCAAGGGAGCGATCTGGATGACGTTTTGTTCCATCATTTCCTGTAACTTCATGGTAGGAATCATGTCCTGCAAGGCATCATAAAGCGGTTGCAGGTAAGGGTCTATCTTGTCCTTCATGTCACCCGGCAGGAAACCCAGTTTTTCACCGGCTTCCACGGCGGGACGGCTTAAGATGATTTTGCGTATTTCCTTGTTCTTTAAAGCCCTTACCGCTAATGCGATACTGGTGTAGGTCTTGCCCGAACCGGCAGGTCCGATGGCAAAAATCATATCGTTGTTTTCGTATGCTTTGACCAATTTTTGCTGGTTCTCGCTACGGGCGGTGATAGGTTTGCCGTTGACGCTGTATACAATGACACCTTCTGCACTTTCTTTCGGGGTCTTTTTGCCTTTGATGATGGCCAATATGTCTTCCTCTTTCAGGCTGTTGTATTTGACACAGTGCTGTTCGATGGCCATGATGTTTTCTTCAAAAGCACACATCTCCTCTTCGTCGCCCATTACTTTGATGATATTGCCGCGAGCCACGATGCGCAATTTGGGATAGAGCGCCTTGATCATTTGTATGTTGGTGTTGTTTACCCCGTAGAAAACAACAGGATCCACGTCTTCCAGTACGATATGCTTTTCTATCATTCGCTTAATTTTGCCGCAAATTTAAGCATTAAGTTTTGAATTCGCCACGTTTTCCGTATCTTTGTGCTGCAAAATAAAGAAAACGTTGAGAAAACTCAAGAGAGAAATATTTTTGGGAATGGCGGGCTTGACCGTCTGTGTGTTGGGCGTAGTGCGCTGTGCCAATCCGGCAGTGGTGGGTGAAACGGCTGGTGTTTCGTCTGTTCCGCTTGATTCTTCAGTGCTGACTGTCGTTTCTGCTTCGAAAACGGAGTCTATGGAGGTCGTCAGGAAAACGGGGTTGCATACTCCTTATTCCATGCCGGTTTTCAAGGAGGCGGACGGTCGGCCGTTGAAGAGTAAAATCTATAGTGTACCCGGGTTCGGACGTACGTTTCCTGACTTGCAGGATGTACATATTGTAGCGGCTCGAAAATGGGGCGTTTCTCCGGTGGAGGATCGGGAAGAAGCGGAACTGAGAAAGGATGAACTGGTTTATGTAGGCAGCAATCCTTATTATACGATGGACAAGCAGATGTCTTATTCCATTCCTTATTTGGTGCCTCGGGCCAGTGACCTTCTGCAAAAAATCAGCCGGAACTTTTTGGACTCTTTAGCTATCAAAGATATTCCGTTGCATACGTTAATTGTAACTTCCGTTCTGCGTACGGAGAACGATGTGCGGAGATTGAGACGTTTTAATTGCAACGCTTCCGAAGAGAGTTGTCATCGTTTCGGGACAACGTTTGACATTTGTTATAATCGCTATAATACGGTTAGCCATCCCGAGGGGCCGGAACGTCGTTCCGTAAGAAACGATTCGCTGAAATGGGTTTTGTCGGAAGTGTTGCGTGATTTGCGGGAGCAAGAGCTTTGTTATGTGAAATATGAAGTGAAACAGGGCTGTTTTCACATTACGGTTAGATAATGTATTAAACCTTTCTGATTTGAAAGTGTCTTTATAAAATAGGAGGAGTAATCAACTATTATATAAAGGTACAATGAAAAAGATTATTTTATGGGGATTTTATGCGATCTGTCTGGTTTGTTCGGAGACAGCAATGGCGCAGGACGGGAAAGACCGTAAGGGTGACATGCGACGGGAACAGATGATGGAAAAACGTGCAGAAAGATTAGCTGATGAATTGGAGCTGAAAGGAGATGCACGTTCGGAGTTTCTGGTTACTTATAAAAATTACCAGCAGGATTTGATGTCACATCGTAAGACGCCTCCATTTCCGGCAGACTTGGGAGGGAAAAAAGAATCCGAGTTGACGGAGGAGGAAGCAGCAGAGCGCATAAAAACGGAGTTTGACCGTAAGGCACAGCAAATCGTAGATGCGTACAACACGCTTGAAGTAGATAAAAAGTACTATGAGGTATTTTCTAAAACGATGTCTGCCAAACAGTTGATGAAAATCTTTGTTCCGGAGAGAAAAATGAATGCTCGTAACGGGGGCAGACAGAGTGTGGGGAAGGGCGGAGGCCGTTTGTTTGGGGAGCCAAATGGTTTTCCGCAAAATGGATTTGAGAGAGAGGCCGACTGGTAATTCCAGTTAGGTATAGTTGGTTTTTAAGGTAAAAAGGGAGGGAGATTTGCTGATGTAAATCTCCCTTTTTCTTGTTTTTTGCTCGTGATACGTCATTTGTGTTACACTTTGTGTTTTTCCTTGTTTTTTTATTCCCTTTTTCACTCTTTTTAGCGGAAGGATTTATCCGTTACGGAATATATTGCATATATTTGTTCATACTTATTTATTAACTTATTAAAAACATAAGCGTATGACTAGTTTTACTTCATTAAAAAGTTGGATGTTGTTGGCCTTGTTGTTTGTAGCAGGACAAGCAGCCGCCCAACAAGTGATTTTGAGTGAGGATTTCAGTAAGTGTACATCAAAGGATCCTGATAACCCGGGAACCAAGATGGATGATGGAATGGATCCTTATACACTCACTACGGGTTGGAGTTGTGTAAACGGCTATGCCGGTGAGGGTAATGCTAAATTCGGTGCCAGTAAAAAAGGTGGTATCCTTGTTACACCTTCTATTGATCTGTCTGATGCCTCGGCTACATATACATTGAAGTTCAAGGCATGTGCATGGAGTAAAGATGCTACAAGCCTAAAGGTACAGGTCGATGAACAAGAGGCTGTAGAAATTACTGATTTGGAGAATGGTCCGGCTCCTTATGCAGCCAATATGAAAGAGTTTTCTTTGGAAATAAAAGGAACAGCAACTTCAAAAATTACATTTTCGTCTTCAGTAGAATCGAAGGGACGTTTTTTCTTGGATGACATTGAAGTGACAAAACTTGCAGCGGGTGAGACTCCGGATGCGTCTGTGTCAGCTCCCGGTGCTGTAGCTTTTGGTACTATTGGGGTTGGGACTGAATTGGCTCAAAAAGTAGCTATTTCAGGTTCTAATTTGACTGGTGATTTAACTATTGCTGTTGAGGGGAAAGCTTTTTCTTGTGCTACGACGACAATTTCTAAAGACGACGCAGCTAATGCTGAATTGGAAGTCCTTTTTGCACCGGTGTCTTCTGGTGATTATACAGGCACTTTGATAATTTCTGGTGGAGGATTGAAGGAATCTGTGGCGATTCCTATTACAGGAAGGGCTGTTCAATTGACCGGAAAAGGAACAAAAGAGGTTCCTTACACTATTTCTGATGCGCTCCTTTTGGAGAATCCCAATAGAGAGGCTTGGGTTAAAGGTTATATTGTAGGTTATGTAATTGGGCAGAGTATTAATGAAAAATCTGCTATTTTTGGTGCGGATGGTGAGGATGTTTCTGTAAGCAATATGTTGATTGCTGGTGATGTTAATGAAAAAGACTATACTCAATGTGTGGTAGTGCAGTTGCCGCAAGGTGATGTTCGTACGGCACTGAATCTGAAAGATAATCCGGAGAATTTGGGTAAACAAGTTAATTTGTTAGGTAGCATGGAAGCTTATTTCGGAGTTTGTGGCGTAAAAAATGTATCTGACTATGTATTAGGGGATGGTGAAAGTCCGGAACCTGTGCCTATGGTAAGCTTCGCCAAAGCCACAACGATAACGAGCGGCAAACGTTATGCGTTGGTCGTATCAGATGGTGAGAAGTATCATGTGGCTCAGAATATAGCCGAATCGAGTAGTCACGGTTATTTATATGTCGGGGATATCACAGTATCTAATGATGAAATAAGTACGGAAGAGTCTAACTCGTTTACGATTACGGCGGTAGATGGAGGCTATACCATTCAGGATTCGTACGGGCGTTATTTGTACATGACAGGTACATTCAACAGCTTTAATGTAAGTAGCGAACAGCCTGAGAGCGGTTATATTTGGAATATTGATATCGCGGCAGATGGTTTGGCCACGATTACGAATGTGGAAATGAACAAGTGGGTTCAATATTCTACTCAATACACGAGTTTCGGTGTATATCCTGATGAACAAGGACTTTTGCCGTCGCTATATATGGAGAAAGGCGGCTCTTCTGTTACAGGTGTGGGTGCAGATGCTTCCAACGCTCCGGTTGAAGTATATACTTTGGGAGGTGTAAAGGTAGGAAGCAGCCTGAATGGTTTGCAAAAAGGTATCTATATAATCAAGCAAGGTGGCACAGTGAAAAAAGTGATGAAATAAGTCTTGATTGTATTGAATAAAAAGACGGGGGATATGTTGGAATATGGGGCATATTCCCCGGCACTGTCTACAATTTTGTGTAAATGTAAACGGGATTCAGTTATAAGTTCTCTTATATCTGAATTCTGTTTTCAAACATAAGCATAAATTGGTTCATAATCAATCCCCAGTTAGTAATTGGCATCGTCCATTTCTTCTCAATCTCCATCAGAGACAGGTATACCATTTTCTTCACAGCATCATCCGAAGGGAACGAAAGCTTTGATTTAGTGTACTTTCTTATTTTCCCATTCAGATTTTCAATGAGGTTCGTGGTGTAGATTATTTTCCTGATTTCCAATGGGAACTGGAAGAAAACAGTCAGGTCATTCCAGTTATTCCTCCATGAGAGGATGGCATAAGGGTACTTCCCTTCCCATTTCTTTTCCAAATTATCCAGTTCCACGGCGGCAGCCTCCTTGTTGGGCGCGTTATAAACGTTCTTCATATCGGCTGTAAATTCTTTCTTGTCCTTGTAAACGACATATTTACAGGGGGCCTAATCTGATGTACGACACATATTTGCGTGGAAGACTGAGGAAATACAGCGTGTATGGTGTCGGTAAATCCGTTCAGGTTGTCAGTGCAGGTAATCAGTATATCTTGCACTCCGCGGGCCTTCAAATCAGTCAGGACACCCATCCAGAATGAGGAACTTTCCGATTTTCCCACCCGCATGCCAAGAACTTCCTTCAAGCCGTTCTGTTTCAGACCGACACAGAGATAAACAGTCTTGTTGATGATCTTTCCGTTATCACGAACCTTGAATACAATACCGTCCATCCAAACGATGAGATAGACCGGATCCAAAGGGCGATTCTGCCATTCCTGAGCAGCTTGATTGACTTTGTTCGTAATGATGGAAATGGCTGATGTGGACAGTTCTATTTCATAAATTTCACGCATCTCCTCTTCAATGTCGGACACGCTCATTCCTTTGGCATATAGGGAGATAACAAGTTTTTCTATGGAAAGTCCATGACTCTCATGTTTGGGAACTACTATGGGTTCGAATTGACCGTTACGGTCACGGGGAATAGGTATGACCGCTTCACCGTGTTCGGTTTGGATTTTCTTGGGATAACTGCCGTTACGGGAATTACCGCTATTATTACCGGAAACCGAATTCTTCTCATAACCCAGATGGGCATCCATCTCACCTTCAAGCATTTTCTCCAATACCTGCACGTGTAGCTGCTTCAGAAACTTGCTGACATCAGCTTCTGTTTTGAACTGGCTAAGGAACTCCTTACTTAATACCTCATCAGGCACTGCATGATTCTTCTCTTTCATAATTTTCTTCATTTTGCAAAGCTATTAAATAAAAAATACGGAACCCATATTGAATCCCGTATTTTACATTTACACAAAATATTTTATAGTGCCATAAAAAGACGGGGGATATGCTGGAATATGGCACATCCCCCGTTCTTTTCATTCTTCTTTTCATGTTTTTTGTAAACAATAGCAGCTATATGAGGATTCAGGCATTCTTTTCGGGATGTTGCCATGCCCCGCACGCTTCCCTTCCCAAGAGTTTTCAAAAAATCCCTTTCATCTTTCAGTATTTACTGTAAGATGTTATTTTATAATGAATTACGGAATGAAGGATGTTTCAGGCATCTTTCCGTTTCCTTTCATTGCGGAAAGCGGTAAAAAGTTCTCAGCCAAATGATTTTTCAATCTCAGGCGAACGATTTTCGGTTCTGCGCCAAATGAAATGGAGCTTGGCTGAAAGATGCCTGAAACATCCTTCAGTTTGTAACTTCAATATTATGAGAGGTTTATACCGTAACCTGAAAGATGAAGTCTCTTTTTGCAAAATTCCTGTGTAAGGGGAGACGTCCGGTCTGCATGAAAGTAATGTCCCCTATCGGTTATTTGTTGTTCCAATCCTAATTCCTCTGTCTTCCCATTTCCTTTGCCGCCTTTCCAGTCTCGGAACCTCCTCCTCTTTTACATCCTTTGCCTCTTCCTTATTTATCTCTCCTTTGTGTACGGCTCCTGACACATGCCCTATATTTTCCTTGTGTGTCTTTCGTTCCAAACTCTCTTTCTTCCTGCTGTTCTTTACCGTCCTTCCTATCTCCGTCCTTGGGCTTTCCGTTCCCTTTGTGCTTTTTCTGTGTTTTCTTTGTGCGTGTTTTCAGCCTCGTTGCCCCCGTCTTCCCTGTGCCATTCCCCCTTTTCCCCGCCGCCTTTTCCTCCTCTTTCTCCTTCGTTCCCACGTTTTCCTTCCCCTTTTCTCCTTTTCTTTTGTCTCCTTCTTCTTCCATCTATAAAAAAGTTCCCTCTTAAATCGTGCATGATTTCGAGTGTTAAATATATGTTTTACAGCATATTCCTTGTTTGTTTGGGGAAGTTTTTCTAAATTTGCAGGAGTTTCCGCTTGAAAAAAAGTGGTTATAATATTTGGCAGTTACTGGAAAAGTGTCTACCTTTGCACTCGCTTTCAGGAAGCAAGGCCTTTTGGGTTTGTGCGGATTGGGAGTGTAACAATAGAAAGAGTTCATTGAAAGTCTTACATAAAGAGAGAAAGTAGTACAAGAGCTTGGATG
>ENA-OUOW01000071-OUOW01000071.1-human-gut-metagenome-genome-assembly--contig:-NODE-71-length-111127-cov-17.375135_pt1 | contig 111127 bp, 96 predicted proteins | sample MGYA00237938_ERZ548769 | MGnify/ENA primary metagenome ERZ548769 (study PRJEB26490, sample SAMN05356870) | human gut metagenome | biome: terrestrial biome; feature: human-associated habitat... | reverse complement strand
TTTTCGCTGTCACGATAATTTTTTTCATTTGTGTCTTGACAAGGGGGACATTATAGTTGTCAGCCTCATAAAGCATATCGATCTTCTGCATCGTCTCAGGGAAAACATAAAGCGGAAATTTTACCTTGACATCATCACAAATGCCTGAACGTTCGCTATTTTCTGCTGATCTTCTGTTCTTTGACTCCATAAAAAACTCAAACCTCGCTTTCTGACTCCATTTTTCAGATCTCTCAAAACTCCCGCAAACACGGCGAGCTTTGCTCGTCCGTTGTGAGCATTTTGGCGGCTTTGACGCCAAAATTTTAACCTGCAATATAATATTTAAGCCAATCCTATTGGCTTTGCCCTCATAAACCCACCCAAAATCATCTGATTTCCGCCATTCTCAAACTCTGCGACAAATGCCCGCAAAGCCGTTCAACCCCTCCTATGGTAAACTTACCCCACCGACCGCCAAAACTCGCCACACGGGGCAACGTGGTGCGAACTGCGGCGAGTTACTGCTCAGACTGCTTTTCCGTTTCGGCAGGCAAGAAGTTTCTCGGCTTTCTTGCAGGCTTTTTTGCCGACATCATGTCAATGAAATCACGGACGTTCTGCGGCACATTTTTCTGATACAAGCCGTCAATGCACTTGTCGATTTCATCCGAAAGCTTAATATTTTTCTGCTCCAAATACATTTCCAGAGCCGCTAATCTTTCATCACTAATTGTTATCGCAACTGATTTTTTCATTCGCTGTCACCTCCGTTTTCATCAATTTTATCCCGCACTTCCTGCGGATAATCCACGCCCTCATAGGTACACCAGCTTGTCCAACCGCCGTTTGAAACAAGGTCTTTTGTCACATATCCTGCTGATTCGGAACAGTAAATCACCTCGCCGTCACCCACATATATCCCGTGCTGACTTCCGTCAAACAGTCCTATACCTGCGACCTCAGGCATGGTATCAAGACTGCCTTGCTCGGTGAAAACAAGCGTATTGTAATCGGAACTGAACACCTTTTCCGTGGGATCATAGTTCAGAAAACCAAGCATAAGCCCTGCATTATCTGCATATCTGATACGGTCAACATCGTCACGATTTCCGATTGCACCCTGCTTAAATCCCCAGCCGGACACATACGCATTCTCCGCCCAAGCTGCAAGATCGGCGCAGTTCTTTGTGCTTTCATCGCTGAACATATACCCGTTGATCGTAGAATTCATCACCCAAGTGTAGGTTCTCATAAATTCGTCATAGCCGATTTCCAAACCGTAAGTTGAATTTATCGCAGCGATCAGATCGCTGTCATTCGGAGCAACGGCGAACAGGTTGGCATAGGACTGCGCATTGAAATTCTGCACATCATCGAAATATGACATATATATCAGCTGTGCTTTTATGGTCTGAGAGCGAACCCCTGCGCCCCTCATGGCGTCCTCGATTTCCTGACCGCTGTTTTGAATTTCGGTTATTTTCGCCTGCTGTTCGCTGTCAAGGCTTTCAAACAAAGACGAATCGCTGAACATTTCAGCGTTAATTTCAGGCTGTTCGATCTCCATGCTGCCCATGCTCGAAAGCACAGCTACGGGCAGGCACATCAGTCCAAGAGAGCCTGCGGCGATGCTTCCGATCAGAACAAACAGCTTTCCTCGTTTCTTTTCGTCGCCCAGAATATATATCGCTACCTTTTTCAGAGCAACCGCAACTGTTGCAGACATTACCGACCACCACCGTTTCCAAACAACACAGCCTTGTACTGCGGAGCGATGACCTGTAACAAATATCTCTCGTTTCCGCACCTGTAAAGGCAAGTGCCACGTTCGGGATACTTTATCAAGCTGTACTCCGATTCTTCAAGCTGCAAGGTATCAATAAAAGCAGTCGGTGAAATATTACCGGGGTTGAACAGAAAATGATGAGATGGAATACTGAACAGCGGCTTGGTAAATTCCTTGATCTCAGGCAGTAAAAAGTCCTCAATATTCTGACTTGCCAGAATAAATGAGGACTCCTTTTTACGAACACGCTTCATGCCGTTGCGAATATACTCAATCGCCGTCATATTTGTGAGAAACAAATACAGCTCGTCTACTGCGGCAACTGTATTTCCTCTGCCGAGCAGTTGATTGCTCATATAGCTGAGAATGTTGAAAAGCAGCGTATCCTTGAGCCTTTTGTTAGTGTCCATAAGACCTTTTACTCCGAAACAGATAAACTCGCTGTCTTTGATGTTTGTTCTGCCGTTGAAATATTTCGATTCCGCTCCCTTGCACATTGAGTGCAATCCCAAGCAGATATTCTGCAATATTTCTTCGGTGTAGAGGTGTTTTTTAGCATTATCAAATGCCATAAATTCTTTTTCAACTAACTCATACAGGTCTGACATTACAGGATAGTCACAGTTTTCCAACTTATCGAGATCTGTAAGATCGTCAATACCGAAACGTGCATACAGTTTCATAAGCATTATCTCTATTGTGTCGATCTCTGCGTCTGTAAAGTCTTTGTATGCTCTGAAAAAGTCTTTTAGATAGCTGATGTGCTGACTTAAACGGGTTACTTTTCGGAATGTTTCAGGGCTGTCATCGGTTTCCTTTTCTTGATTTTCAAAGCGAGAATTTTCTGACCACGCTTTTGGCTCAAGCGGATTTATCATAAACTCACCCGACATCATATCAATATATGTGCCGCCCAAGTTTGAACAGAGATCCTCATACTCATGCTCCGGATCCAAGACCAAAACACTTTTCCCTGCCTCACGCTGATTGCATAAAAGCAGTTTCATCAGATACGACTTACCCTGACCGCTGTTGCCGAGGATAAGAATATTGCTGTTTGTCTTATCCTCGGTACGCTTATCAAAGTCCACAAGCACGTTGCTGCCGTACTTATCTCTGCCGATATAGAAGCCGTTTTCGTCGGTTTTTCCGCTGTAATTCAAGGGGTATAGATTTGCTACAGAACTTGCAGGAAGAACACGTTCAAACTGAGTTGCGAACACATTATTGCCAGTCGGCAAAACCGATAAAAAGCCCTCTTTCTGACGGAGGAGCAGACGGTCTACGCTGATTTTTGAACGGGTAAGCTCCATTTGTATATCCGCCTGTAATTCTTTCAGCTTTTCCTCACTTGTTGCTTTCAGTTCAATAAATACAGCCGTATGCAGGAGCGGTTCTTTATTGCGGCGAAGTTCACTCAAAAGCTCCACCACATCATTTATGTTATCCTGAGCCTTTATGCTCTCGTTCACATCGTTTGTGGTAGTCATCATGTGGTTTTTACGCATCGCTTGCTGAACGATCTTCCGCTGCTCCATACTTGTCACAAGGCGGTTGTAAATGCGAAGCGTTACTCCGTTTCTGTCGGCAAGGTGGGCGAGTATAGCAGTTTCTTCTGTACTTGTCGGATATTCCGTAACCGCCCAGCAGGACTTATAGAAGTTTCCGCAGATATAGTGGTCAGTGTAAAACTTGATTATTCCCGGAACAGTGCGGTCAAAAAAGTCCTTTGTGCTGATAATTTCAAGCTGTTCGTCCGTCAGATTTTTCTTTTTTCGTAAATTAATTCTCATGCAATTCCTCCAAATCAAATTCGGTTTCTCCCTCAATATCGGGGATATCCTCACCCGATATGCTTGTCCCGAAGTACAGTGCAAGCATACGTTTGATGTCAGACTTGCCCATTCGTTTTGCCGCAAATCCGTGTTCTGAGATAGCCTTATCCACTCGATTGATGATGTTAAAAATCTGCTCGTCTTTTTCACGCCTGAACCGCACCGCAAAAATAAACTGTCTTGCCGAGGACATCTCTACCTGAATCTCGTCAAGAAAATCATAGTCCGCCTGCAGCAGCTTTCTGACCGCCTCGTTCTGCTCGGTCTGCAAACGCTTTTTGACGTACATCTTGTTGGTATCGAAACACTCGCAGGAATCCAGTGCAAGAATTTCAAGGTCGGGTATGGTGCTTAACAGCATCATAAGATGATGTATCTTCACGTCAATATTAGCCGCTGAAAGCACTGAAATATTGGTGGGTTCTACGCTGAAAAATGCTATTTCGGCCTTGTCGGTTTTCACTCCGAAACGTGAAAAACGTTCAAAGCCGATAAGACCCTGAACGCTGTTTTTGTTCTTTGTCATTTAATTTTCCCTCCAAAAATACAATTGCTGCGATGTCAGAAAGAACTTCGCAGCATTAAAAAGATAGTCCATTATCGACATTTCATCTGCTCTTACAGTCACAAAAGCATAGCAGGCTGTGACTGCAAAGGGGATAATGTTCCATAGATTCACAAGCACTATCACAGACAGTACTATCCCTGCACAGATAATGATAAGATCCCGAACGCTCCAAAACCACAGCTTTACGCTTGCTCTCAGGTTTTCGGGGTAGATGTAGGTTTTCATTTTGCTCCTCCTTTCAGCATAACGACAGCCTTAGCTCCCATAGAAACAGTATGGCTGACAGACATCATATTCACCCTAACGCTCGTATCCAGTCCGTACATCTGAGCAATCCTCGGAACTTCATTCGCCGACAGACATATTCCGACTGCCAGCAGAGCGTGCTGAGTGTAGGTCAGCAGTCCAAGGTAGAGAATAGTCGTCTGCAAAAATGCAGTAAGGCAAATGGCTATGACCTGCTTGCACCAGCTGTAAAATCCGTCGGTGTACCCTCTGGGAACTCCGAACAGATACAGACTTCCCACAGCTATCTGACAGAGCATTATTCCGCCTCGCTTGATGTTTGCAAACACAACTTTTACCGTGCAGTAGCCGAACAGAATTATGAAAAACAGGCTGAACAGCGATACATCAGAGGCAAGAGCGACTATGACCGAAAGTCCTGTGCCTGCAACAGTTGATGAAGTTGCCCCTATGAAACCGCCTAACAGCTCGTAAGAGAAAGTCCCTTGAAGAGCAACGCAAAGCGAGTACAGACGCTGAGGAACAACTGTCACCAGACTCGCCGCCATAAACCCTTTCAGAACGTTTATGCAGGTGTTTTTGATGTTTGCCTGCCCCGATTCGTAGGCTATCGCCGTATCAAACACCGCAACTATCATTCCGCATACAAACAGCATCCAGGCAAGGCTGTGAAACAGCGATATGAACGACTGCACCCACGACAGGGCAAAAATATCGCTTGTGCTTTCGTTTATGAATTCAAACAAATCAGCTACCGCCCCGTAAATGAGGTTGAACAACCATGAAAACATGATGTCCCATATCTCGTCGGTAATTGCGTCCACAGCTGACCCTACCGTGCTATCCCAAAGCGACGATATTCCGTCGCCTATCCAGTCTATGGCGTCACTTATCCAATCAAACAACGCTGCCACCTCGTTTCTTGGAACGATTTGTTTTAGTTATCTCACCCTTTATTCGATACAGCGAACTTCTCCGACCGCCTTGTGGATGATAACGTGGAAACCGCTCTAATAAATCACGCTTTTCTAATTCGTTAAATGCCCGAAACACCGTGCAAGTTGACAGGCTTAGATCCTCTGCAATTCGACCCACTGAGGGGTAGCATTCTCCGTTTTTGTCTGCTCGTCCGCACAGATAACAGTATACCGATACTGCCTTATGAGACAAGCCTAAATCGTAAATTCTTCTCGGTAATATCAATATGCATCAACTCCTGTTCGTTTTTACATTAGTTTTCTTTTTTGGCGGTTCATCTTCAAAGTCTTCATCTTCTTCGACAATTTCAAATTCCGTTGGAGAAATCACTTTTTTCTTCTGCGGATATTTTATCTCCACATCACGGATAAGTTCTCCACACTCCTTGTAAGAAACCGCCCTTGCAGTCTTATCCGGCAAACGGTACTCGTCCTCAAATTTTATGCCCCATTTGAAGAACAGTTTAAGCTTGCTTATCATCGGATGCGTTCCCGTTTTCATAACAACAAATTGACCTTTTGGCATGGACTTTAATTCATCTACAGTCATCAACGGTCTGCCAATCATCTGGAGCGATTGACTTTTATCTCTGCCGTTCGATACAGAACCGCTTAACACTGTCTGCTCGCCGAGAGATTTTGAAAGGACTTCCGCACTTTGACTGTTAGGTGCGAAACCGCCGAAAACGGTCAGCTGAGTGTTGTCCGTGATTATCTCCATGCCTTGTTTGCCGTAGTTCTGTTCAAGCTGCGCAAAGGATTGTATTATCGCAATTATAGATATTTTTCGGCTTCTGCCCGCCGAGAACATTGCCTCTGCACCGTCGATCTTAGGGAATGTTCCGAACTCGTCAAGGTAGAACATCACACGGTTCGGAAGTGCGCCGCCGTGTTCATCGGCTATGACCAGAATCTCACGGTATAACTGCTGAATCAGCAGACTTACCATGAAATATTTGCTTGTATCTTCTTCGGGCAGAACTATAAAAATCGCAGACTTCTCATTGCAGAATTTCTCTGCGTCCACAGCAGTTCCGAAACAGAGCATTTGCTCCATTTCTGTGTCGAGAAAGCTGTTTAATCGGGACAACGCTGTACTCATTACCGACAGCATGGACTGGTCGGAAGAATTAAGAGCCGCTCCCGCAAGCCATTTCGCTTTATGCTCCGAGGGAAGCTTGTCCATAAGTTTTGAAAAATACATCTTCGGTTTTGCTTTGGGATTCGGCTGATACTTTGCAAGCAAGTCCTGTATCAGCTTAAACACAGATACGATATGACGTTCGTTCTTGTCGCCGAACTCAGCTAAAAGCAGTATGACAGAGGCAAGCAAGCCTTCCGCTGCATCGTAGAAAAATGCGTTCTGACCGTAGTTTGAGCTGTCACCTCCGCCGATATTGATAATTGTCTTTGCTGTTATCTTTGCATACTTTTCCGCTTTTGCTTTTGCCGAAAGGTCGTTTTTATCAGACAGATAAATATCCATATACTTGTTTACAAGATGCAGGATATTGTTTTCGTCTGAACGAGTAGGATTTCTCAGATCAAGCACGGAAACATTGTAGCCGTAATACTTTTTGGCGATAGTTCCGTAATTTCTTGCAACGTCGCCTTTTGTATCAGTTGAGATAAAAGACATTCCCGAAGCACAGGCAAGCTCTATGTTTGGATACAAAAAGTATGCAGTCTTGCCTACTCCTGCCGCTCCTATCATAAGAGTATGGACGTCGCCGGTATCCACAAGTGCAACAGTTTTCTTTCCTGAACCTCTGCACCCGACCACAGTTCCCTGAATAACATCTCCGTTGGAGCTGTGCGGAAGATTTTCTCCCTTACGCCATTTATCAGGCTCAAATGGCAGAGAGATAAAAGTCCGTTTGACTTCTGCTTTTGTTGCCCACCGAGCTGTTCCGTGCTGTCCGTTGCCGACTTTCTTAGCTTTTATTCCGTTAAGAGATCTATTGTCAAGCAGATTTACTACCACTAAAAAGGCAATGAAAATTACAACAAGTACGCCTATTAAAAACATTTGTTTATCATTCAATTTCTCACTTCCAATCATATAATATTCTTTCTTTTGTATTTAATAAGATAGTTAGTTTGTTATCTTCAAGGTATTGCACCGTGAAGCAGACGGTATCGCATCAACCAAATTCCATACAAGGTTCAGGTTCGGAAACGATGTCCTCAGATTCGATATGTTCTGCCACAGGTTCATACAGAGTTTTTTCAACAGATAACCTGACGGCACTATCCGCAAGCTGATACAGCATTTTCGCAGTATTTATACACTGCTCACGGGTACGAGCTGTTTGTCTTAGATCTTTCATTACTGCCGTAACACATTCCTGCAAATTTCTTTGCTTGGTAGCAACTTTGCCTTTATCTGTGTACGGCTTGTACTCTGCTTTCAGCTTGGCTCTAAGCTTTGCAAACATATCCTTTTCACAGCTTTTATCAATAAAAAACGCCGAGCCTGCAAGCTCGGACTATCCTTAACGAAGAATTAAATTTTATGTATCACCCGTAAGCTCAATACCTTACGGGTTTCGTATTATATGTGCTTAAGGCTTTCAGTCTCAAATGTGTAATGGATCACAATCGTATTGCCGCAGGTTCTTGAATACTTTTCCGTTTTTTCATAAACCTCTATCCTGCGTATAAACACTCTCAGCAGTTCAGGAGTAAGCTTAGGCATTTCAATGTATTCCTTAGCTTTTGCTATAAACTTCTGAATGTACTGCTCACGTAGATCCATTTCAGATATTTTGTGCGATATAGATTCGAGTTCAAGACGAAGATGCGATTGTTCCTGTTCGTAACCGCTTGCAAGAATATCATAACGTTCCGGGGTAATACGCCCTGTGACCCTGTCCTCATACAGACAGCTAATGATATTGTCAAGCTGTTTTATTCTTGCAGTGATCTGCTCTTTCTCACGCTCGGCATTTATACACAATCTCCTTGCCTCGACCTCGCCGTTCTTAGCTGCCATTGCGTAAAACTTCTCAGGATTATCTCGGGCGAAGGCTGTGGCGGCTTTGAGATTTTCAAGTACGATTTGATCTAAAACTTGTTCTCTGATATGATGACAGGTGCAGTCGGTTGTACGCTTTTGGTAGCCTCCGCATATGAAGCTGTTTTTTTCAACAGCCTTTGTCTTTGCCCTCTGAAGATACAACCGCTTACCGCAGTCGCCGCAGTAAAGGTATCCTGCATATTTATCCATTTCTCCTTGTCTATCGGGACGTTTTCTTCCGTCAAAATGCTTTTGTACTAAATCAAAGGTTTTTCTGTCAACGATAGGTTCATGGGTGTTTTCAAAAATCAGAACGTTTTCCTCATCGTTTTTAATACGTTTTTTCAGCTTGTTGGACTTGGTATAGGTTTTAAAATTCACGGTATCGCCGCAGTAGACTCTGTTTGAAAGCATCAGTCGAACGAACTTCTGATCCCAATGATACGGTTTATCCGGATTCAATCTTCCCGTCCTGCGTCCTGTTTTTCTGAATGCGTAAACGCTTGGCGACATAACTTTCTGTGCACACAATTTATCACATATCTTCATTATTCCGATTCCGTCTGCATACATTTCAAAAATTCCTTTCACTATCGGCGCTGTTTCGGGATCTGGGATCAGCTGCTTAGGATCGTCGGGATTCTTCATGTATCCATATGCTATTACCGATCCAACACGCTCACCGCGCTCGCCCTTTGCACGCTGAACCGCTCTGATCTTTTTACTTGTATCCCTTGCAAAAAGATCGTTGAAATAATTGCGTATTCCCGCATAATCGTTTGTACCGTCGGCGCTGTCTACACCGTCGTTTACGGCGATAAAACGGACGTCATACTGCGGAAAGGTAACTTCCATAAGCATACCCGTCTGCAAATATTCTCTGCCAAGTCTCGACTGGTCTTTTACAATCACCGCAGAAACATTTCCGCTTTCCACTTCAATCATCATTTCCTTGAATGCCGGACGATTAAAACTTGCTCCGGAATATCCGTCGTCAACATAGAATTTACAGTTTAAGAAACCATGGTCATTCGCATATTTTTGCAGGATGAGTTTCTGATTTTCAATAGAGACCGACTCACCGTCCCTCATATCCTCCTGTGATAAACGGCAGTATAACGCAGTAATTTTTCGATTCGAATCAGACATATTTATCCATCCTTTCATAGTCTGTAAATTTTCAAACCGAATAGGATACAGCTACAATATATCACTATCCGGCTTGAAAGTCCAGAAAATTTTTTGATAATTTTATCTGCCGTTAATAAGATAAGCGAACAGTTCCGACACTTTTTGTGGCTTGTATCCTTCATCTGCTCTGGGACTAACGGATAAGATTTTGTAAGTTACTCCATCAATCACAGTTTCGATGTGCGAGTAATCATGTCGGCGTCGGTACTGATTTGAATCTGGTTTCTCCTCTATTTCTTTGTGAATATTCTGCATAAATCACTCTCCACTTCGTTGTCTTGATTGTTGTTATTCGTGTAAACAAATCAGTTCAGTCCTTTCATATTTAAATTTTGCGGTTCGTATTCGTTACGCACCATCTTAGCCTTGCTGAAAATCAACAGCGTTCTCGTAATCGATAATTCCATTGATCTTCCGTACTTCGTTTACGCACATAGCGTGTAAACTTTCTAGAGTTTCATCGTCAACATCATTGATAGCCGCAGTCATATGCGAGAGCTTTCCAAGCTCGACTGCGACCTTAAACATCAGACGGGCAAGCCGCTGTTCCGTACCTTTTATCTGCGCCTTGACCGTTTCTGTTATCATAGGGGATAGGTAGTTTACCTCCTGCTGCTGACGAAGATAGCCGATGTAAAACGTGACGGCTTTTTCAATGAACTCTGTTTTTGAAGCACAATTGTCGTCCTTGTACTCCTGCTCGATCTTTCTCATAGTTTCCGGCTGAAAATATACAGCCGTTTTTTCTTTTGCCATAATTCTACTTCTTTCTTATCACGACGCCGTTAATTATGCCGATTTCACGCACTTTTCTGACCTTTAGACCCCTGATTTCCGCTGAAAGCCGTATTTTGACTCCATGAGGCGACCGCCTAAAATATGCACAAGACCTGTGTGAAGACTGCGTATTTACGGCACATTTGCGGTCAGCTTTGCTGTCCGCTGTGAGCGTCATGGCGGCTTCAGACGCCATGACTTTAACCTGCAATGAAATATTTCACTTTCTTCGTCATGCGGCGAATCGGGAATTTGTGCATAACCAACATATCAAGTTCCCGATGTGCTTTTTAACTGATTTCAGAATTGCTCATTTATCCCTTCGTACACCGCTTACAATCGGCGTGTGTGGCTTATACCGTCTACGGTGGTATGTTTACCCTACTGCGAGTTGGGAGGGCAAATATCGCCGTTGTGTTGCGGTTAAAATTAATTACACTTTTTTTGATTATTGAACATCTCCATTCTTATTCGCAGAAGAGAAAAGGCGGATTGTCAATCAGCGAATCAATCCGCCGATTCTATTCGTCATTCATCACCAATCAATCTTTGATAACTACATATCATTCTTTCTTCTGCTATTAATAATATTAGTTAGTATTAATCCTTAAAGGCATAGCACTGTGACACGGAGGGTATCGCAATTATTATTTTTGTTTGCCCCACAACAGTACAGTTCCTGTCAGAAAATCTTGTCTGACTTAAGGACGTATTCCAAGCTTGGTTACGCTTCTGCTCCTCCTGAACGATCTTCGCTGTACTTCGCCGCTTGGTATCTCTCCTACGTGGGATTTTGTTGTCAAGATTTTTTTGCCTTCATACTGTAGCCGATGAAAAGATGCTTTTTATGCGTGTGTGAAAAAATTTTGTAGACTTGCACAAAATCTGAATGGATTATTTATAGAGTTCCCTCTCACTTGTATACGGAAAGGAGTCGCCGTTTTGACAACCCTTAATTCATAAAGTTTGTAGGCTTGAACAAAGTCGTAACAAATTTTTTGTAGAGTTTGCTCTCACTTGTATAGGGTAAGAAGTTGAGGTTTTACAACCATTTTGACAGCAATTCTTTAAAAGTTTGTATGATTATACAAATTCGGGGCGGACGATTTAGAGAGTTTGCATATTGGTTAGGTATTCCTATAGAAACCTTTTCCCAGTGAATCAGGGTGGTAGTTGGCTCGTTTATGAAGAGTTTTGCGTTGACAGTAACTCTGAAATGTTGACAGTAAAACTACCACTTGATTTCTACCGTCACACCTCGCAAAGCAAGGATTTTCAATGGTTTTCAGACTTTTAAAGCCAAACTGTTGACAGTAACTTCGCCCGAGGTTTTACTGTCACTACTGTCACGCTCACGGTCGTAATGAAGAATAATCAGTCTGCCGTTTCGTGTCCGCTTGTACAGAAAATCAATTCCATACTGTCTGAGCGTGTAACCGTTCTGAACCAAATCTCTTGTAACTCTGTTCGGATAGAATGTTTCATTTGAAATACTTTTCAGTGCGGTTACCAATTCTGAAGCCGTTCCTGTGAAATCAATCTTTTTCTGAATGTAAACATACAATGCGGCGAGAAAAATATTGTCTTTGCTTTTCGAAGCAGTTGGCTCATCTGTGACTATCCACTTTTTCAAATCGCTATCAAACTGCAAGCTTATTTCTGCGTTTTCAATATCACGACCTACGCAGTATAGCTTTGCATTTCGACTGCCACGCTTTGTTTCTACAATAACCATGCTTTCGTCAACGCATCCGCTGATTCCTGTCGAGCCCGAAATCATATTGAACGGATCGCTGTCCGAACACTTTCTTGTGTGATGAACAACTACGATTGCAATTTCAAGCTTGTCCGCAAGATTTTTTAGAACAGATAACTCTTTGTAGTCCGAGCCATAACCGTTATCGGTTGACTCACGAATCATTTGCAGAGTGTCAATGAACACAACTTTTAAATCGCTATGCTCTTTCTTAAAATTTTCAATCTGTTCTTCAAGTCCGCTGCCTATCGACTCAGACATAACAGTGAAGTGCAAGTTTTCTGTTGGCTCATCTGTTATCTCATACAATCTGTTTTGTATCCTCGCATAGCTGTCTTCCAAACACAGATAGAGGGCAGTTCCTTGAGCCGTTTCCTGACCTAAAACTTTTTCTCCTTTCGCTATCGACAAGCACATATCAAGTGCCAGCCATGACTTTCCCACTTTTGGTGCACCTGCTAAGATGTACAGACCTTGCGCAAGCAAGCCATCTACAACAAACTCGATAGGCTTGTACACAGTTGTCATGATTTCTTCGCAGGACTTTGAGTTGAATTTCTTCAAGTTATCAAGCCTCCTCTTCTTTTTTTCTTTTTACTTCTTTCCCACAACAATACAGTTCCTGTCAGAAAGCCTTGTTTGACTTAAAGACGTATTTCCAAGCCTGGTACGCTTCTGCTCCTCCTGCACGATCTTCGCTGTACTTCGCCGCTTGGTATCTCTCCTTCGTGGAATTCAATTGTCAAGATTCCTTTTCCTCATACTGTAGCCGACTAAACAAAGTGTTTGGACAACTTCTGAAAAAAGTTTGTAGGTTTGCACAAGTTAGCTCATATGATTTCGGTTATTTTGACTACCACTGCTCTTCCGCTTGTATATGGGTAGAAGTCGCTGTTTTGATACCCCTTTATCTAAATGAATTCATAAAGTTTGTAGGGTTGAACAAAGTCGTAACGGATTATTTGTAGAGTTTGCTCTCACTTGTATAGGGTTAGAAGTTGAGGTTTTAACAACCTTTTTGGCAGAGTTTCTTTAAGATTTTGTATGATTGTCTAATAGACAGAGCAGTGATGACTTTTGTTTTTTGCATTATCACAACACGATGCGGTAGGACGTGAATCACGACCTACCGTAAAAAGTAAGGTGGTAAACATCTATGATCCGACATAGAAAAACCACTGCCGTGTTTTCCGACAGTGGTTCGAGAGAATGATTTTATTATGTTCAAAAAAATGATATCTCTTGCCGTGAAGATTTACTAGGCTAAATAATTTGTCACAGCTTGCTTCTTTAAAACAGGAGCGGGGTAATCCCCTCGTACACCACAACAATCGGCGTGTGTCGCCCTTTTCCTCAGAGGATGGTATGTTTACTCTACTGCGAGTTAGGGACAAATATCTCCGTTACGCTGTGTACTTTCGAGAGCACCTTTCGTTGACAGTAACTCTGAAATTTTGACATTGAAACTCGTCTTTGATTTCTACCGTCACGCCTCACAAAGCAAAGATTTTTAAGAGTTTTTAAGCTTTTGAAGCAAGCTGATTGACCATAGAATTTTTATTGTCAGTACTATCACTCTGACGATCATAATGAAGAATAATCAGTCCGAAACCTCAAACTCATCTGAACTAAGATATGTTACTTCACTGTCCTTAAAATTATATTTCCAACTGTATGAATGTGACAATGTAGGTTTATAAATTAGCTCAAAGCAATCATCTGAACTCCAACTTATTTTCACCGAATCAGACAGATCAAAAGTACCCGCTCGGCAACCAAGGCATTCAATTTTTTTAAGTATACATTCTCCGCACGAAGACGCTGTACTTCTGCAATCAGATCTTCTTTCTTAATTTTCGGAGGTCGACCTGTGGATTTCCTTCCTCTGCGTTCTGCGTAAAGTCCCTCCGCTCCTTCTTCAAGATAGATTCGTTCCCATGCTGCTACTCTATCATGATCGCATATGTCAAATTGACGTGCAGTTTCACGATAGCTTAACTTTTCTCTGTGCATTGTTTCCACTACTTTGATTTTGAATTCCGGTGTGTATCTTTTGTTCGGCTGTCCTTTTGGCATAAAAATGCCCCCTTTTGTTAGATTTTTATTGGTATATTTCTATTATACCACATTGTCTAACAAAAGGGGAGCATTTCATTACGATTTGTCCGTTTTTTATTCCATTTATTAATGAAATAAGTTCCTCATTGATCAATTATAAATTAAAATGGATAATGATTTTAGGGATTGCTTTAATAGATTTTTGGTTTGCATATAGAACACTAATTAACAAAGAAAATGAATTGAAAGATGATTATATACAAAAGTCTGTTAGATTTGCTTATTCAGGTGCACATGAGATAATCGAAAGAAAAAGAAATTCTTTGGCACATGAAACAGAGTTTAATAGGATTAATATAAAGAAAAATATATTACCTTATGATATTCATCTGCATATTAATGATATATGCAGAGAATTTAAAAAAGTTATTTCTTCTATTACTCAAATTAACAATAAATATATATCAACAACATTTATATATAGATATGCTTATATAGTGGAACTTTTTTGAAATAATATTGACAACAACTTAAAAATGTGATATAATAAATCCAATATACCAAAGACAGTAGGTTGCAGTAAATCCTACCGAGGTGAACTGAGTTAATAGTTGTTTTTAGGTTCAACTCGCATATGAGTTGGACTTTTTTTATTCACAGAATGTTTGGATTGTGCAACAGCAGGAGGAAAGTGCATATATGATTAGTGTTGGATGGCAGATAGGTATATGTTTATGTGCTTCTTTTATCTTGTTAGTTGTTTGTTTAGTTTTGAATAAAGTGAAGAAAAAGGAAAATAATAATGTTGATAAACGTGGTAAATACGACTTGTTTATTGCAATTTTTATTTTTGTGTTTGGATTGCTTTTTGTTAACGTATGTTTTACATTAACAGCAAGAATAGAATATGGATTTGAGTCTGTATTGAAATATAGTGAAACACAACAAATGGTGATTTCGGCTCTTGTTGCAAGTTGTATAGCGTTTATTCAACTTAAAATCCAAAGAGCTATCGAGAATAAAAATAAAAAAGAATCTGAACAGCGAGAAGTCTTTCATGTGAATGAGGTAAAGTCCGAAAGAATAAAAGACATGCAAATTTTTTCGAAGATCAAGGCGTATGGTTTGAATTTCAACATACCTAAATGTAAGGCAATATATGCAGATATGTATAATGAGTTGTCTGAACCGGTTTTCTTTATACATATATATGCAGATAATGATTATGATCAAATATATCCGCAATATTTTAAACCAAACAAAAAAGATGGAATTAAAGTGAAGATTGATGGATTTAATGAAGCTCAATATACATTTAATGCTGATTCGGGGAAAATTGATATTTGTTTTAAAGGTTTGTCTGAAAAGTTAAATGAGTTTTTTTCTATGCCTACAAGGCCGGCATTGTTTGATAAAGAAATGGTCACTTTACAGGTCATTATAGAATATACTGGTACTGACACAAGTTACGATGATGAAAAATATTCAGAATTTAATTTTAGTTTGGAATTTAATTTGATCCCTTGTAGTGGTTACAATGAGAAAGGAAAATTTAGTATTAAGATTATAGATCCTAACATATGTAGACGGCCTACAAAAAGGAGCAGTGTTTGATAATTATGAATTATTTTAATTTGAACGATAAAGACATTAAAGAATTAAAGACAATCTTAGGTGAAGATTATCAGGAAATAAGTGAATTCTATTATAAAGCTTGTACTATTGAGAATTATGAATACAAGATTTTTCTTACTCGTAGGTCTTATGTTTTATATAGGATTTTTGTTGCTATTTTTAAGAAAGAGAATCCGAATTTTAAAGTTCAAGGAGAGGTTTATAATTCTCATTCAGTTAAGGTTATGAATACATTAATTGATAAGCTAGATAGACATAAGATTTTGGTGTTGGATGATATTATAATCAATGGAAGAACAGTAAATGAGGTTTTTAACGAATTAAAAGCAATTTTTGCAAATGAGTCCTTAGCTGAAATCACCGTAAAGATTTGGTGTATTGTACGTAATTCAGAAGCTAAATGTATAGAAAATATATCGGATCATTTTGGACACTACAGATATGTTACACCTGATGATTGGAGAAAGTTGTCCGATAAATTAACAGAATTTATTGTGGCATCTAATATTGGATACGTATCTTTTGTTGATACGTATTATATTGATGCGGATTATCTTACAAAAATTGAAAGTAGATTTTCTGATTTAGAAAGATACAGTAGTCAATGTGAGTTGTTTGATAAAGCGGGTGTTCAATCTAATATTATTTACTATTCATTTAGTGACAAAAGCTTATGCGATTATAACTTGAGAACATGCGTGCGCTTGTATGCAAAAGGTGAATCTATTACTGTGATTCCTTATGTTTTTTTGCCTGTATTATTAAAGAAACAATGTAAAACGTATTGTACGAGTTTGCTTAGTCGTTTTTGTATAGAAGTGCCAGATGTATTGGAGAACCAAGGAAATGAGGTGCTATTGTATCAATGGACGATAAATCAATTAAGTAATAAGCTGTTTGATTATTTTTGTCGAGATTTATTAGGTTATAGGCTGTCTTGTGATGATAGCTTTAAAATGTTTTTGTCTTGTAGTAATGAGGATTTGAAGAGTTATAGAATAGATAAAAAAAAGTCAAAAGATGTAAAGGAATGCTGTGAAATATTTGAGAATACTGTAAAAGAACATATGTCACACTTGGCTAATAATGATTTTGAATTTGTTTTAGAAAAGTACTTGGGACGTTTGCATAACTTAGACGAGAATAGAGCTAAAACTAAGTTAAGTAGACATAAAGGGATAAAAATTCAAGACATATTAGAAATCTTGAATAACATTGTTGGATTTAGTGCAAATTCTTGTGTGTCTGAAAATCAAATCTTAAGTGCAGTTATAAATTCTTGGGATACCGGAAAATCTTCTTATGTTATTGCAGAAGATGAAACTCCAGTCGGAGATGTAATTGCTGGATTTATCAGGAATGGAGAGCAGGCGTACAGGATTGTTTATGAGCAGCATAATTTTCAATACAGAGTATTTTATGATTTGTTTTTGAAAAAGTATATTTGTGATGAAAAAACTGTAACTGAAATTGCCAACGCTTTAGACAGAGAATGCAAAACAACAGAATTTAATGATTTCTGTAAAGAGATAAATTTCGACAATTACTTTTCAGATTTATTATCTGTAGAGCCTATAATAAAAAATGAGGATGAGCGACGTTTTGAGGAGGTAAAACAATGTATTGTTGATTATATAAATCGAAGTAAAAAGGACAGTGAATATTATGGATGCGTATAAAACCATTTTAGGGCATTATTATAGTTATATTAGTGTTGAAAATTCTACATTTATCTTGCATAGCTGTCAGACGTCGGTTGTGAATTGTTTGAAAAATATAAACCAACCTTGTATAAGAGCGATAAGTAATATATGTGAGTATAATGAAAAAAGTGAGTGCATATTGCCTAGAGTGTGTACGAAATGCAATGCATTGAAGTTAAGTGATTTCCGCGTTTTACAAAAGTATTTTGATAGTAATGGTTCGGTTGATCTTGATGAAAATTTGATTTGCTTTAGCGACAGGGTACCTTGTTTAAGTGAGACAATATATAAATCAATGAATTTTAAATCCGATAATAAAAGCTTAGATTGGATTGTTGAAAAGGTTTTAGTTATGTGTATATTTACAGAGAGACATTCTCACAATTCTGAATTATTAAGTGATATGGTTTCTCTTTTTAGCGGCAAGATTTTTGGTAAAAATTCAAATTATAATTTGCAAAATTTCATATACGAATTTAATCATACTCAAGACTTAATACCAGTAAAATCTGAATTAGGAATAATGCTTACACAAGCTATTGATAAATTGAATATTTATAAAACGGAAAATAATGGCTTTTTTGGCGTAACGACGGTTTCCATGCTTATTGCATGCAAGATAAAAAAATTTTGCCTTAAAAATCAAAGTAATTTAGAATATACTTGATAAAATTTAATTATTTGTACATAGTTATAAGCTTTTATTTGCTGTGAATCTCTTATATCGGTAATCCAATCATAAAGTCTTTATAACGGAGAATCAACAGACTGGATGAAGAATGTAATACCGATTTAGTAAGTGAGCTTTGAGAAATTAATAAAATACTACTTTACAGCTCAGTTAATAGTATGAATAAAACTTTTATACAAGGTCGGGTATCATCTTTTCTCATTCATCTATTTTATAGTCACAAGCCACAAAAGACCGTAGATTTTTTTCTGCGGTCTTTGTTTTTTTATACATTCTTTCAGCAACCAAAAGAGAGGTTTTGCAACTGAGTATAAGTAAACATAAAAAACAAAATGTGAACAAAAATAATTCGGATTTGCGTGTTTACAAACTGGTAAAAATGTGTTATACTTAAAGTGCAAAAGAATTTCATCAAAGGAGGTCTGAAAAATGAAAAAGATAATAAACAGAAAAAATGCAGCGGCAGTGGCTTGTGCCGCTATGATGATATGTGCGGCAGGTGCTGTGCCTGACAGCGTGCTAAGTGTAAGTATGCCTGTGCAGGCGGCTGAAGCTGCGGAGCAGACAAGTCTGCCTCAGGTCACAGGGCTGACATCTAAAACCCCTGATATAAGCTCCATAAGACTTAGCTGGAACGCCGTGAATGGTGCGGACGGCTATTCTGTTGGAATGCGTTCAAAGGGTCAGTATCCTGAGATAGCAGACGTTACGGACACTACATATCTTGTTACAGGTCTGCCTGCGGCAACGAGGGAGAACTTCAAGGTAAGAGCCTATAAGATAGTGAACGGTCAAAAGGTCTATGGCGACTATTCAGTGAACTACAATTCCGCCACAAATCCCCGCCCTATAAGCGGTCTTAAAGCTCAGACGGGCAATGCTTCTGTTAGCCTTTCATGGAAAAAGGTGGGCTGTTCAAACTATCGTGTCTTTATGCTGAAAGACGGCAAATGGAAGCAGATAGCGCAGACGGATACAAACAGCTACACTGTCATAGGACTCGACGCAGGAAGCTATAAATTTAAAGTAAGAGCCTGCAAGCGTGACGATAAGGGTGCAAATCACTACGGCAAATATTCGCAGGAGATAACGGCACAGGCTGTCACGGTGAACAAGGTCACTGGTCTGACATCTAAGACCCCTAACACAAGCTCCATAAAGCTTAGCTGGAACGCTGTGAGCGGTGCGGACGGCTATTCTGTGGGAATGCGTTCAAAGGGTAAATATCCTGAGATAGCTGACGTGAAAGGCACGACCTACACTGTCAAGGGTCTGCCTGCGGCAACAAGGGAGAATTTCAAGGTAAGAGCATATAAGATAGTAGACGGAGTTAAGATATACAGCGACTATTGTGAAAACTACAATTCCGCCACAAATCCAAGGAAGGTAACAGGAGTAAAAGCTTCTGACATCACCGCTTCTACACTTGACCTTAACTGGAAGTCTGTAGGCTGCACAAGCTACAAGGTGTTTATATACACAAACGGCAAGTGGAAGAACATAGCTTCATCTACGGTAAATTCCTGCGCAATAAACGGACTTTATGCAAAGACTACATACAGATTCAAGGTAAGAGCCTGCAAGACGGACGATAAAGGTTCAAATCACTATGGAGCATATTCCGAGGAGATAACCGTCAAGACCCCAGACCACACTGTCGAGGTCATAAACGGCATGAGCTATGTTGACGGAGTTCTTTTGGCGAACAAAACATATTCCCTCCCTGCAAGCTACGACCCAAAGGGTCTGACCAAAGAAACATCAGCGGCGTTCAAAAAGATGCAGACCGCTGCATATAAAGACGGCATAAGCCTGTGGGTATGCTCAGGCTACCGCTCTTATTACGATCAGAGGTACCTTTACAATATGTACTGCAACCGTGACGGCAAGGCTGCGGCAGACAAATACTCCGCAAGACCCGGCTACAGCGACCATCAGACGGGCATGGCAATAGACGTAAACAACGCCAGCGACTCATTTGGCGGCACAAGAGAAGCCAAGTGGCTTGCCAACAACTGTGCGAAATATGGTTTTATAATTCGTTATCCAAAGGGCAAGGAGGCTTACACCGGTTATCAGTACGAGCCTTGGCATATAAGATATGTAGGCACGCCTTTAGCGCAAAACATAACCAACAGCGGACTTTCTCTTGAAGAATACTTCGGGATAACTTCGCAATACAAGGATTGACATATGGTTCAGACCGCTGTTCACGGGCATCTGTGGGCAGCGGTTTTCTGTTATTTTCCTTGCTCACTTATCACTTGAAATCTTGCATTTCAACATGATCTGTGTTATACTATATTTAAGGCAATACCGCACAAAGATTGTGCGTCAGATGCGTAGTCAGATTTTTGTGTGATATGACGGAAAATCTGCAAGCAGATGGCGTGCAAAGCCGTCAGGCGGGCTTTGTGCGGTGTTGCCTTATATATTTCACTAAGGAGGTCATCTCTATGCTTCTTTCAGGTAAGACGGTCGTTCTCGGCGTCAGCGGCAGTATTGCGGCTTACAAGATCCCAACCTTAGCAAGGCTGCTCAAAAAGCAAGGCTGCAATGTTCAGGTACTCATGACACAGAACGCCACTCAATTTATAAACCCTATCACTTTTGAATCTCTCACAGGCAACAAGTGCCTTATAGATACTTTTGACAGAAATTTTCAATACAGTGTTGAACACGTTGCTCTTGCAAAGCAGGCTGACCTTGTTATGGTCGCTCCTGCTTCCGCTAATGTTATCGGAAAGATAGCATACGGCATTGCTGACGATATGCTCACCACCACTGTCATGGCTTGCCCTTGCAAGAAAATGATATCCCCTGCCATGAACCACAATATGTATCACAATCCTATTGTGCAGGACAATATCCAGAAGCTTGAGCGTTTCGGCTACGAGATGATCGCTCCTGACAGAGGTATGCTTGCAAACGGTGATGACGGCGACGGCAGAATGCCTGAGCCTGAGGTGTTGTTTGAATACATTCTTCGGGAGCTTGCTTTTGAGAAGGATCTTGCAGGCAAAAAGGTGCTTGTTACGGCTGGTGCGACCATGGAGGCTATCGACCCTGTGAGGTACATCACTAATCATTCAAGCGGAAAAATGGGCTGTGCGGTAGCTAAGGCGGCTATGCAAAGAGGCGCAAAGGTGACGTTGGTGGCAGGTCATATGGAGGTTTTGCCGCCTATGTTCGTGGACGTTGTGAACGTAAAGTCTGCGGCGGATATGTTTGAAGCTGTCACAAAGTTTGCTCCTGAGCAGGATATTATCGTAAAGGCGGCGGCTGTGGCTGACTACACGCCTGTTGCGGTGGCTGACAACAAGATAAAGAAGTCTGACGACGACATGAAGATAGAGCTAAAGCGCACGCAGGATATTCTTGGCTATCTAGGTCAGCACAAACGTGACGGTCAGGTCATATGCGGTTTTTCCATGGAAACGCAGGACGTTATCAAGAACTCTGAGAAAAAGCTCACCAACAAAAACTGCGATATGATATGTGCAAACTCACTAAAGACCGCTGGCGCAGGCTTCAAGACGGACACTAATGTTATCACCCTTATCACTGAGGGCGGTGCTGTGGAGCTGCCTATGATGACGAAAGAGGACGCTGCTCACAGGATACTTGACGAGCTTGCGAAAATGATATAAGTGTACGATAATATGTACAGATAGACAGACCACGAAAGGAAATACGCCATATGAAACGTATTGAGATATATGAAAACGGCATTAATATAGTATTTGAGATAACAGACGACAACGAGGCGAAGCTTCTGCACTTCTCTGCTCTGCCTTTTGATGAAGCCAAGACGGCTTCATACATGGGGCTGAAAACATTCAGACCTGTAGAGATACAGGCGAGCGGGATCGACCGCCCTGACGAGCGTCACGGCAACAAATATATCGTGACCGCACCAGGCTGGAGAATGAAGTTCAAGGACTTCCGTGATGTGAACAATGACCATGGCAGAAAGCTTGAGCTCGTGACATTTGATGAGGGCACAGGTCTTGAAGCTGTGTCCCACTATCAGTTTTACACCGGCACGTCTGTTGTGCGCTGTTGGACTACCCTTACAAACAAGGGCGACGAGGTGCAGACCATTGAATATATGTCCTCATTTGCGCTGACGGGCGTTGAAAAAGAGGGACTTAAAAAGCCTGAGGACAAGATGAAGATATGGGTATGCCACAACTCATGGCAGCGTGAATTGCAGTGGCAGGACTACTCCCTTGAACAGGTGGGGCTTGCTTCATCTGCAAAGCCTACGGAACAGCGTTCATCAAAGGTATTTGCCTGCACAAATGTTGGAAACTGGTCGGCGAAGGAATACATACCAATGGGTGTGCTTGAAAACACAGAAGCAGGCTCGGTGCTGTTTTGGCAGATAGAGCAAAACGGCTCTTGGCACTGGGAGCTTTCGGACGTGGGAGGACACTTCTATTTACAGCTTTCTGGTCCGTCGGAGATAGAGTCACATTGGTACAAAAACCTTGTGCCTAATGAGAGCATAGAAAGCGTGAAATGTGCAGTAGGCTCGGTGACAGGAAGCTTTGACGAAGCTATGGGCGAGCTGACGAAATACCGCAGAAAAATACGTCGTCGCAACAAAGATAATCAGAGACTTGCGGTAATATTCAACGACTACATGAACTGTCTGTGGGGCGACCCAACGGCTGAGAAAGAGTTCCCCCTTGTAGACGCTGCGGCAGAGGCAGGCTGTGAATATTTCTGCATTGACGCAGGCTGGTATGCTGACGGCTTTTGGTGGGACGAGGTCGGCGAATGGAAAGAGAGCAGAAAGCGTTTTCCTAACGGCGTAAAGGAAGTTGCCGACTATATCCGCAAAAAGGGCATGATACCTGGGCTTTGGCTTGAGATAGAGGTCATGGGAATAAAGTGTCCGCTTGTGGACAGCGTTTGCGATGACAGTTGGTTCTTCACACGTCACGGCAAGAGAGTCTATGACAGAAGCCGTTATCAGCTTGATTTCAGGAATCCTAAAGTCCGTGCTCACGCTGACGAGGTAATAGACAGGCTCGTTTCTGAATACGGCATAGGCTACATAAAAATGGATTACAACATAGAACCTGGCATAGGCACTGAGCAGAACTGCGACAGCGTTGGCGAGGGTCTGTGGGGTCATGAAAAGGCTTACCTTGAATGGCTTGACGGCGTTTTTGCTCGTCACCCTGACCTTATTATAGAAAACTGCTCCAGCGGTGGACTCAGAATGGACTATGCGATGCTTTCAAGATACTCCATTCAGTCCACCTCAGATCAGGACGATTACAAAAAATACTGCACCATTGCGGCGAACTCCCCTACTGCCCTTTGCCCTGAGCAATCGGCTATCTGGGCTTATCCTATCACCTCAGGTGACAGAGAAGAAGTTGTTTTCAACATGATTAACGCTATGCTTCTGCGTATCCACCAGAGCGGTCATCTTGGCAACATCGACCCTGAGCGCAAGGCACTTGTTAAAGAAGCTATCAGCGTTTACAAGAAGATAAGGGCGGACATAAAGGAAGCAGTGCCGTTCTGGAGCTTGGGGCTGTCCAAATTTTCGGACGACTGGGTATCTCTCGGTCTGAGAAACGGCAACAAGGCTTATCTTGCCGTATGGAGAAGAGAGGGCAAGAGCGACACCTGCGTTCTGCCTATAGGCTTCCTCAAGGGTGTTGACGCAAGAGTGAAGTGCATTTATCCTGATTTCAGCGAAACCCCTGTGGAGTTTTCAAAGACAACGGGCAATGTTTCCGTTAAGTTTGACAGACCTTATATGGCTAGACTTTTTGAGATAGAGTGGTAAAAAAGTTACCTGCCAATAAGGGTAACTTTTCCCCACACCGCACCTTTTGATTTGTCCGATTTTACGGACAGTTGCTCGCCTGTGGGGGATATTATCGCTGATATTCCGCAGTTTCCTGCACGGAGGACATATCTTCTGTTCTCAACGGCCCGCATTATGCAGTGGCGGTAATGCTGTTCACGGGCGGAGCTTTTGCCGAACCATGAATCGTTGGTGGAAACGCAAATTATCTGTGCGCCCTGCTCTTTCTGTCGGCTCACAAGGCTTGGGAAAATGGACTCTATGCAGATAACAGAGCCTATGGTCATGCCGTCGGAAGTGAGTGGCTTGGTGTGTCTTTCGTCTGCACATTCGCTCATGGTGTCAAGGTGAAAAATGCCTGAGAACGGAGTCTTTTCACCGAAAGGCACAAGCACTTGTTTCAGGTAGGGCGAAGACGCAATGCCGTTTTTATCATAGGCGAAAAGGGCATTGTAATCCTTGCCGTTTTCAAGATAGAACGAGCCTGTCACAAGGGTACAGCCATGGGTGGCGGCAAAGTCTGATATAAGGGAAAATTCTTTTAGCTGTTCGTCATAGTCTTTCGGCACGGCAGTTTCAGGAAGCAGAACAAGGTCAGTACCCCACCGCCAACAGCTTTCCATTATAGAAAGATAGGAGCGTGCTGAGTCAAGGGCTTTACGGTGTGATTTTTCCCTACCCTCCAGACTATCCTGTGCGCAGATAACGTCTATCTGAGGGTAGATGTTATCAAGCTTTTTGTCGAGGTTCACGGAATAAAGTCCGTAGCTTAAATTTGCCCCCTGCAAAAGCAGTGCAAATGCGGTGTAGGCAAAACGCTTTTTGCTAGTATATATCTCCCCATGCAGACCGTTGAGCAGGAAAATTATAAAGCTTGTAAGGCGGCAGCTTATGAGCGTGGCGGATTGCAAAAGCAGTGGCAAACTTGTTACAGCTAGCCATGCCGCAGACCACGGAAACGCCAAAATCGGAACTTTTTCTTGAAGCCACTCCCCTGCTGTCAAAAGCAGGCAGAGCAAAACTATCTCAGACAAACGGTGTTTGAGATGCGGTCGCAGGGGCAAGAAAAGACTCAGTGGAAGATACATAAGGATACACTCCCACAAGGTCAGACCTAACCACGCTAAAGTGACAAGAGGTATAGAGGCAAAGGACGGCAGAGGACATATTTTCCATATGGTGAGCATAAAAGTGAGCTGGAAAAGATAATATGGTACAAAAAAGCACAGAAAATCAAGCCTGAAAGCCCTTTTTTCATGGCGGGCTGACAGGCAATGCACCATTGGCGCAAAGATAAAAAACGCAAGCCACGGCAAATTCAGGGTGGATTGCATAAGGGCGCTCACTATTCCCGTGAGGGCGAGGAACGCTCTCCGTGAGGTTTTGGGGGCAATTATTTTCGAGATATTCATGCAAATATTATTACCCCAAATGCGCACATAATTCACAAAACTATAAAGGGAGGCAGTAAATTGGAGATCTTTATTCCGCAGTTTGTCAGGACAGCGCTTGACAGGCTGAATGAGTGCGGCTACGAGGGTTATATAGTCGGTGGCTGTGTAAGAGATAGTTTGCTTGGCAAAAAGCCTCATGATTACGATGTCTGCACAAACTGCACTCCTGACAAAATGCTTGAAGTTTTCGCAAATTTCCGCACTATTGAAACCGGACTGAAGCATGGCACGCTCACTGTTTTGATAGAGGGCGAGCCGGTGGAGATAACCTGTTATCGCAGTGACGGAGAGTATATAGGGCATAGAAAGCCTGCTCAGGTGACATTTGAAAGCTCGCTGGAGGAGGACTTAAAACGTCGTGATTTCACTGTGAACGCTATGGCGTACTCACCGAAAGAGGGGCTTATTGACCTTTACGGTGGACAAGGCGACCTTGAAAAGGGAATTATAAAATGCGTTGGCGAGCCTGAAAAGCGTTTTGACGAGGACGCTTTAAGGATATTAAGAGGGCTGAGATTTTCTTCATGCCTTGGGTTTGATATCGAGGAAAAGACTTCAAAGGCTATACTTGAACAGCGTAAGCTTTTAAAAAGCATTTCTCCCGAACGCATTGCGTCGGAGCTTAAAAAGCTTCTGTGCGGAAAGGGCGCAAGGAAGATATTGCTTGACTATCGTGAGGTCATAGCGGTGTTTATACCTGAGCTTCGGGAAAGCTTTGATTTCAAGCAGAACAATCCCCACCATTTTCTTGATGTGTATGGTCACATTTGTTTGAGCGTTGAGAACGTCAGACCCCAGTGGCAGATGAGACTTACAATGCTTCTTCACGATATCGGCAAGCCGAGAATGCACACTGTTGACGAGAACGGCATTTCGCACTTTAAAAAGCACCAGTTCGAGGGGGCTTACATGGCGGAGAAGATACTCAAAAGGCTCAGGATAGACAACGCTTCGGCAAAGTATATTTTCGAGCTTATATGGGAGCATGACAACAGGATAGCCGCAACGAAAAAGTCGGTGCGGAGATTTATGGCTCAGCATGACTTTGACTTTGTTATGGATTATCTGGAGGTGCGCAGGGCTGACACATATGCCCAGTCGGACTACAAACGGCAGGAAAAGCTTGCAGAACTTGACCATATCGCAGAGCTTGCAATAGAGATAAAAGAGGAAAACGAGTGTATCCACATTTGCGACCTTGACATAAACGGCAAGGATCTTATACAAATGGGCTTTGGCGGAAAGGATATCGGCATTGGGCTGGAGCTTGCGTTGAATGGTGTTATAGACGAAAAGGTGGAAAACAAAAAAGAGGAGCTGAAAGGCTATATTGAAAGCAACTTCAAAAGGCAGGATAAAGATAATACTTAAAGGGTCGGCACTTGTGCTGTGGTGCGTGGTGATATTCATGTTTTCGGCAAACAATGCTGACGAGTCCAACAAGCAATCAAATGCGGTGTTTAACGCAGTGATAGAATTTGTCAACCCTGTATATGACAGCCTTGACACTACAGCGCAGGCGGAATACAAGGACACCGCCACGTTCATCATAAGAAAGCTTGCACATTTCAGCGAATACGCTTTGCTTGGAATACTGGCGTTCATCAATTTTTCAAAGGTGAAAAAACTTGGATACAGAGGGCTTTTTGCGGCAGTTTTTTCTTGCATCTACGCTTCAAGCGATGAGATACATCAGCTTTTCGTGCCGGGGCGTGCAGGGCAGGTGCGTGATGTTCTTATCGACACAAGCGGCGCAGTGGCAGGAATTTTACTTGCCATACTAATACGAAAATTATGGCTCAAAAGCCGTGAGAAAAAATCGTGATAACAAAAAATATCCGTGGGGGCATTTCGCTCTCACGGATATTTTATTCTAGCAAAACCTATTGCAAATCATATCGTGACCCATTGGTATCGCCTCATTCAAAGCCTTGGCTTTACCTAAATCACTTTATCTCAAGTCTTTTGGTTTCAGGCTTTACCTCCTGCATCTTTGGCAGGTCAAGGGTCAGGATACCATTCTTGTACTCTGCGGAGATATTGCCCGTATCAATGCCTGTAAGGTCAAAGCTTCTCTGATAAGAACCGTATGTCCTCTCACGGCGGATATACTTGTCTTTCTTATCCTCTGTCTCTGCCTTATGCTCAGCGGTAAGAACAAGATCGTTGCCTGAGATGTCAAGCTTGATATCGTCCTTATCAAAGCCCGGAAGCTCTGCTTCCATTACATATTTGTCCCCCTCGTCCTTGATATCGGTCTTGAAGCTCTGGAGTGCATTTTCTCCAAAGAAATCATTCTCAAAATCATGGAATGCGTTAAACAGGTCGTAGCTCTTTCTTTCAAATGGTGTAAGTCCAAACATATAAATTCCTCCTTGATGTGTTATATCTTAATTTATCTTGTAAGCTTTTATCATTTATTCTGCTCTTCCATTGGTATCATTTCCTTTCTTCATTGTCTTTATGATACCCCTGCTATATGTTCATTGTGTGAAGATATTGTGAACATTAGCTGAATTTTAGCACTCACGTTGAGAGAGTGCCAGCACATTGCTTTTGCGAGTGCTAAAACAACGTCATGACATGATATGATAATCAGCGGGCGAACGCTGTTCGCCCCTACTGCGTCAACGCCTATCACTGCTTATCGAAGCGGTCTTTAAGAAGCTTCAAGGCTTTCTTTTCTATCCTTGAAACATAGGAACGTGAGATACCAAGGCGTTTTGCGACTTCTCGCTGCGGCAGTTGCGGCTGACCGAAAAGACCATAGCGCAAAGTGACTATCTGTCTTTCACGCTCATCAAGAGAGCTTTCGATATAGCGGTAGAGCTGTTCACTGCGAATGGAAAGCTCTATTTTGTCGGCAACGTCCTCTCCGTCTGCGATTATGTCGATAAGGCAAAGCTGATTGCCGTCCTTATCGGAGTCAACAGGCTCGTCAAAGTGGATATCGTTGGCAGACTTTTTCTGGGATCGGAAGTGCATTAGTATCTCGTTCTCCACGCACCTGCTCCCATAGGTGGCGAAGCGACAGCCTTTCTTGTGGTCAAATGTTGACACAGCTTTTATTAGACCGATAGTGCCGATAGAGATAAGATCCTCCTGATCTGTGGAATTTGAATAATACTTTTTTATAATGTGTGCCACAAGACGGAGATTGTGTTCAATGAGCTTATCCTTTGCCGCCTTGTCACCCTGCGCCATTCTCTCAAAACACTCACGCTCCTCCTTCGCTGAAAGCGGTTTTGGAAACACGCTGCGGCTGTCAAAATGCAGTGCGAAAAATAGAAAATTCCCCATGAGCAGTTCAAGCAATGCTGAAAACATAGTTGTCCCTCCTTATATAAAATATCGCTCATACGCTTTTTAATCATATGATTTTCAGGGATTGTACTATTCTGATTTTGACATAAGGTCGCAAAATGTTTCTGATTTGTTAAATTTGCTGAAATATTGATTGTCTTGTTTGCTAAAATCACGAATATTGTTAATGTTTTGTAAACAGACGGCATTTTACTTTTATCGTTAAACAAAGGGTGATATAATTATATCAGATAGGTATGTTTTTTGGGGGTGAGCGCTCATGATAAGCATAAAAGGACGATCGGTATTCGGAAGCATTGCAAGAGGAAAGCTGACCTTTTATCATCGTGACGAATTTATCATCAACAAGATAAAAGTGTCCGACCCTGAACTTGAATACAAAAAATATGTCAAGGCTAAAAACGCTGCTCTTGTGGAGCTTGGGGAGCTTTATGACCGTGCAAGGTTAAGCGTTGGGGAAGGCGACGCTCAAATATTTGTGATACACCAAATGCTTATCACCGACGAGCAATACGACAGCAGTATTCGCACAAAGATACTTGACGAGCATTTCAATGCCGATTATGCGGTCGCAAGCACTTCAAGAAGCTTTGCGGAGATGCTGGCACAAATGGACAGCGAATATATGCAAAGCAGAGCGGCTGACGTCAAGGACGTTTCAAACAGACTTTTAAGACACATATTAAACTGCGCCGACACGCTTCCCATACTCAGAGAGAACGCCATTATCTGCACCGGTGACCTTATGCCCTCAGAAACCCTGCTCATGGACAAGACGAAGATAAAGGGCTTCTGCACAAGGTCTGGTTCTGTGAACTCTCATACTGCGATACTTGCGAAAAATCTTGGCATACCTGCCATTGTGAACGTTGGAGCGGAGCTTTCTGACGAATATGAGGGCAAGGAAGCCGTTCTTGACGGCTACAGCGGAACGCTTTACATAGAGCCTGATGAGCATACCCTCAGACAGCTTGAATACAAGGAAGCCGTTGAGGGCAGGAAAAAGGAGCTTCTCACAAGGCTCAAAGGAAGAAAAAACATCACTCGTGACGGACATGAGATAAAGATATATGCGAATATACTCAACTCTGAGGAGCTTGAATCGGCAGTAAAAAACGACGCAGGTGGGATAGGTCTTTTCAGAACGGAGTTTATGTGCTTTGACAGACCTGCTTTTCCTGACGAGGATTTTCAGTTTTACACCTACCGCAAGGCATTGGAGGCAATGGAGGGTAAAGAGGTCATAATAGGCACTTATGATATAGGTGCAGACAAGATACCAGATTGTGCAGACATGAGTGCTGAGAGAAATCCCTCTATGGGCTGTAGAGGCATACGATTTTGTCTTGAAAGAGAAAGCATATTCAAAACACAGCTAAGGGCGTTATACAGAGCGTCCGTTTACGGACAGCTTTCAATACTTCTGCCTATGGTCATAGATGTGAGCGAGATCCTGAGGGTGAAAGAGCTTATCGTGCAGGTCAAGGCAGAGCTTATAAAAGAGGGCAGGAAATTTGCCGACAATGTTAAGCTCGGGGCAATGATAGAGACACCTGCGGCGGTGATGACAAGCGATATCATAGCCAAAGAGGTGGACTTTTTCAACATTGGCACCAACGACCTTGAGCAGTTCACCTTTGCACTTGACAGGCAAAACCCATGCTATGACAGGGTATCACCGAAAAATCACAGGGCACTGCTTAGAATGATAAAAATGGTGTGCGAAAACGCCCATGCAAACGGCATAAAAGCAGGCATTTGCGGTGAGATAGCAGGCGACCCAACGCTCACAGAGATATTTCTGGAGCTTGATGTGGATATGCTGTCGGTAGTTCCGTCAAGGGTACTGCCACTGAGAAAGGCGGTAAGGAGCATAAGTCTTAAAGACCCGAAAAAGGCAGAGAATGACCTGAAGCTGTTTTTATAAAAAGGATAATTTTCCTCATTTCATATAGGCGGTGGGATACGTTATCGTGCGTGTTCCACCGCCTGTTTTTTTCTTGCAGAGCTGACAACAAGACGGGCGAACGCTGTTCGCCCCTACAAATTTTGAAACAAAAAAATCGTATTTTATTTGGTTTTATCTTATGGTCTGTATGGTTGTCTTATGAAAATCTTAAGCGTTTCTTAAAGCGGTTGACAGTTGAAAAAGGCTATGATAAACTTATATATGCCACTAAAAAATACGTCTGAAAAAGATAAGACACAAGGAGGAGAAACTTTGAAACTAAGAAACATAAACAGAGGTCTGGTTCTTGGCGGTGTGCTTGCGCTGGGCGTTGTATGCTACTCAGTGTATGATAACAACCAGTTCAAGACTTCAAAGCCTGAGATAGAACAGACCATGAGGGATTATATCGCAGACTTGACAAGTGCAAACGTTGGAAGCAGTGATAAGTTAAAAAATCAACTGACAGATTTTGTGAATAAGCATTATACTGACTACACCACATCTGACAATGAGTACGCTTCGTCAAAGTCTGGACTTCTGGACGAAATAAACCAGGCTGAGGTTGCAGTGCAGGGGGGAGATATCACCTCGGCTGAGTATGACATAAAAGAGATGTCAATAAACAAGAGCGGAGCCGACGGAGCAAAGGTCACTATGATATACAATGTGTGCTATGACGTATCAAAGGGCGACCCAACTTTTCTCACAACCAACGGCATAAGCACCATGACAAGCGGTAACTACACAAATTCCGACAACTATGAGCCTAGCACATCTTCATACAAGGCGATTTTCAGTTATGAAAATGCTGAATTTTATCTTTTGCGTACCTCTGACGGCTGGAAGATAGCAACGTCCAGCGACTACGGATATGGCGAGGATTACAGCTTTGATGATAACAACAGTGACAGCGTGGCTGATGAAAGCAAGGCTGAGTCTGAGATAGTTCCGGACAGCAGTGCAGAAAATACCGACAGCGAGGGGGCAGACAGCGTTGAGTAATACTATTCTAAAGATAAAGGGGCTTAACAAGACCCTTGGCAAAAAGCAGATACTTCACAGCATAGATATGGAGTGTTACAGTGGCGAGGTCTACGGCTTTCTCGGTCCTAACGGTGCAGGAAAGACCACAACTATAAAGATAGCAGTGGGACTTTTACAGCTTGACGAGGGGGAGATATCCATTAACGGAAAGGATATCAGAAAAGACTTTGAGGGCGCAATGGCGAACGTTGGAGGCATTGTTGAAAACCCTGAGATGTACAAGTATCTTTCGGGCATGGAAAACCTACGTCAGTATGCAAGAATGAGAGAGGGAGTAACTGAAGAGCGTATCAAAGAGGTGGTGGAGCTTGTAAGGCTTTCAAACCGCATTAATGACAAGGTGTCGAAATACTCTCTGGGTATGCGTCAGCGTCTTGGCGTTGCGCAGGCTATCCTTCACAGACCAAAGCTTCTTATACTTGACGAGCCTACAAACGGTCTTGACCCACAGGGCATAAAGGAGCTTCGTGACATACTCAAAGAGCTTGCTCACAAGGAAGGCACTTGCGTTGTGGTATCGTCACATCTCATGAGCGAAATGGAAATGATGTGCGACAGAGTGGGCATTATCGCAAACGGAAAAATGATAGGCTCATACACAATGGAGGAACTTATCTCACAGTCTGACAGCTCAATTGCTGAATATGTACTTGAAGTTGACGACCCGCAAAAGGCTATGAGTCTTATAATGATTGCAGACGAGGGCAAGCGTATCGACAAGGAAACAGGTGCAGTTGTCCTTTCTATCCCTGTGGAGATAGAGAAGAAAAAGATCGCGTCGGTGAACAAGGCGCTTATCGAGGGCGGAGTTTCACTTTACACTGTTCACCGCAGAGAGAACAAGAAGCTTGAGGACGTATTTATCGAGCTTACAGGAGGAAAGGAAGGGGGCGTACAGATTGGCTAGATTTTTCAGACTTGTGAAAAACGAGTACATAAAGGTTTTCAAAAAGCTATCAACAAAAATAATGATCGTGCTTATAATAATATGTGCGCTTGGACTTTCAGGCATTGCACTTTTTGCAAAGCACAACATGGAGAGCAACAACTATTCAAGCTATGACGCAACGGGTGATTATCAGCAAACCATAGATTGGCTCAAAGACACAAACGGCGACCCTAACGAGATCGCAATGTGGCAGTATCTGATCGACAACGATATCGACAGCGATGATTGGAGATATGATGTACTGTCAGCCATGTTTGCAGACGGCACCGGTGATATGTCAGGGATAAAGAAGTATCTTGACGACAACGATTGGCGTGGCTTCTGTCAATACAGGCTGGATAATGACATACTCACAGAGGGCGAAAAGTGGGAATATCAATACAGGTTGGACAAGGATATTTCCTTTGACAAGTCAAACGAGAAGAAAAACGATCTTATCATGACAGTTGCAAACGCAAAAAACACCATTGCGACCATGGGCGACGCAAAGTCTGACGGACAGAACAGCAGAGCAAAGCTTGAGGATAATATAAAACTTGCACTCTATCAGCTTGACAATGATAAGCTCGACAACACAGCAAACCAAATGACGCTGTTTGAAACAAGCGAGCCTGAGCAGATAACATTCTGGACAGTGTTCCTCACAAGCACTTCCCTTGTAACGGTAGTCGCACTGCTTGCTATCGTTATCGCAGGCGGCATTGTATCCTCTGAATTTTCACAGGGGACTGTCAAGTTCCTGCTTATAAACCCTGTTAAACGCTGGAAGATACTGATGTCAAAATACTTCACTGTCATCACAGTGGGTTACATAATGCTTTGCATACTTTTCGTGGTGATGATACCTATTACAGGGCTTATGCTCGGCTTTGACGGCTTCTCAACGCCTTATATCTATGTAAGCGGCGGCGATGTAAAGGAAATGCCTACACTGCTTTATGCGGCAGAGCAATATCTGATGAAAAGCGTTGAAATGGTGGTAATGTCAACACTGGCGTTCGCTATCTCGTCACTTGTAAGAAGCACAGCTCTTGCTATCGGCGTCAGCGTATTCACAATGTGCATAGGCTCAACGGTCACACAGCTTTTGGGTCAGCTTGGACAGGATTGGGCAAGATTCCTTGTGTTCGCAAACACAGACCTTGCTTCTATCTCAAAGGGCTACTCAATATTTGCTCAGCACAGCCTGACCTTTGCCGTAGGCGTTCTTATAGCACACATGGTGGTGTTTCTGCTCACCGCATGGGACGGCTTTACAAAGCGTTCTGTATAAAACAGAATAAAAACAAAAAACGGGCGGAGAAATTTCGCTCGTTTTTTTGTTGCTGAAAAGGGTAAACAAATGAACAGATTATCATATAAACATAAGATTGACAAGGGTGAATAAATATTGTATAATAGTCGAGTTGATATAAAGACCGGTTTAAAACCATAGATAATTTACAGGAGATAGATATATGTTTGAAACTTTAGTTGACGTTTTTCTTGACGCATTAATAGACAGCCTTAAGATCCTGCCTTTTCTGTTCGGAGTTTATCTGCTTATAGAGTATATAGAACATCGTTCTGCCGACAAGCTTGGAAAGGCTCTTAGAAAAATGGGACCTTTTGGTGCGATAGGAGGAAGCATACTTGGAGCAGTGCCGCAGTGCGGATTTTCCGTTGTGGCTTCCAACCTTTACTCAGGCAGGCTCATCACAATGGGAACTCTCATTTCGGTATACCTTGCCACAAGCGACGAGGCAATACCAATGATGATAGCAAACCCTGCATTTGCCGGCAAGCTTTGGCAGCTTATTCTTATAAAAGTAGCTGTGGCTATAATAGCAGGTGTGCTTGTTGACCTTATCTTAAAGCTTATGGGCAAAAAGCAGGACGAAGAGCCTTTCAAGGAGATATGCGAGGACTGCGACTGCGAACACCACAGTATTTTGCACTCGGCACTTCACCACACTGTAAGCATAATACTTTTTATATTTGCGGTAAACCTTATTCTCGGTGCGGTAATGGAGTTTGCAGGAGAGGACACAGTAAAGACCCTGCTTATGTCTGACAGCATAGTTCAGCCGTTCATAGCAGGCATAATAGGCTTTATCCCGAACTGTGCGGCTTCTGTTGTTCTCACTCAGCTTTATATCGAGGGCGTTGTGAGCTTCGGCTCGCTTATCGCAGGACTTTGCACAGGGGCAGGAGTAGGACTTCTGGTGCTTTTCAAGACCAACAAGCACAACATGAAAGAGAATTTCGCCATAATGGGAATACTTTATGTTTTCGGTGTGGCAGCAGGCTTTGTGGCAAGTCTGTTCTAAAATATGACAGACAGATAAAAGGAGCAATTCGCAATGAACTGCTCCTTTTTGTTTGCAAAAAATCTTCGTATGTATAATGGGCTGCCCCTACACTACATCATATCCTCAATAAGATAAGGCAGGCTTATGCGGAAGCAAACGCCGCCTTTTTTCATATCGTTTTCTACCTCTATGCTGCCCTCGGAAAGCTCGATTATCCTTTTTACAAGTGCAAGTCCAAGACCGTTGCCCTCTGTTGCACGGGAGCGGTCGCCCTGATAGAACTTATCAAATATCTTCGCCTTTACGTCAGGGGCTATAGACGGACCGTTGTCCCATATCTCCGCCGAAATATTCTTCTCGTTACGGAAAAGCTTCACGCTTATCTTTCCGCCCTCCGGGGTGAACTTGATAGCGTTGTTGATGATATTCTGCCATATCTGCGCCATAAGCTCCTCACTGCCCACATACATGATATCCTCAAGGTCGATATCAAGGTCGATTTTTTTCTTCGACCACTCAGGTTCAAGCACAAGAAGTATTTTTCTTATCTGCTCGTCAAGAGAAAATCTTGTCTTTTTGCCCACTGTTTTCTGATTTTCAAGCTTTGTGAGCCTCAAAATATTTGACGAAAGCTTTGAAAGCCGTGATGTTTCGTCGATTATTATCTGCGTGTATTCCTCACGCTCCTGCTCGGTTATATCGTCAGATTGCAGAAGCTTTGCAAAGCCCTGTATAGAAGCCAGGGGCGTTTTGAACTCGTGGGAAACGTTTGAGATAAAGTCACCTCTCAGCGTTTCCGTACCTGCAAGCTCCTCAGCCATTTTGTTAAAGTTCTGCGCAAGTATGCTGTATTCAGGATCAGACGGCTCTCTTACTCTTACCTTAAAATTGCCCTTTGCTATCTCAGCCGCCGCCGCACTAAGATCTCGTATAGGCTGTATAATGCTTCGGCTCATGAACGCTGTTATAATAGTACCGATAACGATACAGACCATAAAAGCTATGATGACAACAAGGTTTACTACCCAGTAAACGCTGTCGCTTGAAAAGCTGTCTATGATAACGAACTTATCATAGACCTGGGAGATTATAGTTGCGTTAGGCACAACACCCTCTGAGGACACATAATATCCCTTATGCACGATATCTGCAAAATGGTCGTGTACTCTTGAATCGTTTTTATCCACCACTGACAGACTATAGGCTGAATTGTTCACAATGGAAACTATCTCGTCCACAGTGAAGCCGCCCTTTTCTTCAAGCTGATCCATTGCCATGGAAAGCTCCACCAACTGCTGTTCGGCATTGCTTTTCATTACAGGGCTGCACACCATTACAAGCACTGACACCGATATAGAAGCCGACACCAGCATCACAAAGAAAAACATAAGAGTCAGCTTGAACTGCAAACTTGTTTTATTTTTGGCCTTTTTCTTATCCAAACCCCTCACCCCTCAAGCTTATCCGTCACTGCTTTTTCACAGCCTTATAGCCAAGTCCACGAACCGTGACAATATCGAATGACTCACAGCTTCCGTAACGCTCTCTAAGCCTTTTAACGTGAACGTCAACAGTACGCTCGTCAACGTCCTTATCCATGCCCCAAAGCTCGTCAAGGAGCTGGCGGCGTGTGAATATCTTGTCAGGGTAGCTGAGCAGTTTAAAAAGCAGTTTGAACTCCATTTGCGGTATAGTTTCCGCCGCACCGCCGTCAACCGCCACGCTCATAGCGTCATAATCAAGCACGCAGTTTCCCACAGTAAGAGAATGTTCCGACGCCATTTTTGAACGCCTTAAAAGCGCACCCACACGGAGTATCATCTCATTTATATCAATAGGCTTTACCATATAATCGTCTGTGCCGGCAGAAAAGCCCTCCTGCTTGTCCTCGAAGGTCTCCTTTGCGGTGACCATAAGTATAGGCAGGTTGAAATCAGCCTTTCTGAGCTGTCTTGTAAGCTCGTAGCCGTCCATATTCGGCATCATTATATCTGAAATTATAAGGTCTATATTCGTTTTTTCAAGAACGTCCAAAGCCTCCAGACCGTCATTTGCAAGAAAAGTCACATAGCCATGCTGTTTAAGTGCGGCAGACATGAGCTTTCTAAGGCTTGCGTCGTCCTCCACCACAAGTATCTGAAACATAAAATATCCTTCCTCGTAAAAAAAATTCCCCAATAATGACATTATAGCTTATAATTGTGAACTGGTGATTAACATTTATTTTTTTCAAAAAACTCTCCGAAACCCCCTGAAAATTCATATTCGGTTCACACAGAACTGGTATTATATAATCACAGCAGAAGATACAAAAAAAAGCTTTGGTAATTGGTAAAACTTAAAGTCAGGTTTTTGTCTTCTTTCCCTCTGCGATTCCCCAAGTCGCTGATACATTTCCTCGTCTTTAGGTTTTACCAAATACCAAAGAATCCCTTTCATAATTCTATAAAAAATTAATGCTCATTTCAGCCGATGGAAGTGGGTATTAATTTTTTTATTGCTCTTTTAGATACGACAAAAAAACCGCAGAAGCCATATAAAATGACCTCTGCGGATATTTTTTTGCCTTTATTAGCCGTTAGCTGCAAAGCTTTTCACGAAGCTCAGCCGCCTTTCCAAGAAGCGCACAGATGTAGCTGTCCACATCAGGCTTTGCAAATCCACCAAGCGCTGAGCCTTTAAGCTTTCGCTGACCTGTTTCTCCGGGAATAACAAAGTTATCACCGTTCTTTTTCTTTTCGATAGCCGACTCCAGCATATAGATCTCGCTTGTTATGGTGTCGATATATTTTAATGTATCAAGCTTATCATAGCCGCCAAAAAAACACGTTTTCAGACTATCCATTATTCTTCCCCCTGCCTTACTGCTGTTTTGTACAGCAATTGTTATCAAAGCCTACAATCTTTATTTGATTTAATTATATCACAAATACTTAGCTTTGTCAATAGGTTTGAAAATGAATGTTCACATTTAAGTAATTTTATATGAATTTTCGTGGCGTTTTATGTTGAATAATTATAGATATAAAAAACGCAGCCCTTGCAGACTGCGTTTTTACGTTATATAAGTCTTTTGATTATAGTGATGTTGTTGTATCTTGAAAAATACTCAACATTTGAAATAACGATACCAGTGGCAGTGTTCTGGGCGTGTACCATTTTGCCGTCGCCGATATAGATAGCAACGTGGTAAATGCTCGAGATCGACGCTCCGCCAAAGAAGATAACGTCTCCCTTCTTCATGTTGTTATATGAAACTGTAGTACCGTATAAAGCCTGCGAAGCCGCATAGTGTGGAAGATTTATTCCCACCTGTGCGAACGAGAGCATCACAAGACCCGAACAATCCGTTGCACCAAACTGTGAACCGCCCCATACATACGCTCCGCCCACCATGCTTTTGGCATATGAAACAACAGTGTCTATTTTAGAACTGCTTGAATTATCAGGCTTAGGTGCAGGCGCAGGTGCTGTTGTAGTGGTCTTTTTGCTTGTTTCAGGCTTTGGCGCGGCTGTTTCCTGTGGAGTTGTGGTAGTCTGAGCCGTAGTTTCGTCAGGCTTTTCCGTCTGAGCCGATTTTTTTGTGGTGGTGGTCTTTTCGCCGCTGTTGCCGCTCTTTTTGGTGGTGGTAGTCTTTTTCTTGGTGGTGGTCGTAGTTGTTGTGGTGGTAGCCGCCTTTGAGGACACCTCCGCATACTTACCGTCAACCTGCTGTGACTTATCTTCAAGGTCGCTCTTATCGTTCTTTATCTGCTCGATAAGCTTGCCCGACTCCTGCTCCATTTTCAGAAGCTCTGCCTGCTCGCCCTCCAAAGTTTTCTGCTCCTTGGCATATTCCTCAGCCTTTGCTTTAAGCTGTTTTATCTGCTCGTCAAGCTCCGCCTTGGTCTTTTCAAGCTTTTTATACTGATCCAAAAGCTCGTTAAGCTCGTCATTATCGTGCTTTGCAACTCTCGTCACAAGCTCTATCCTCATAAGAATGTCATAAAAATCAGATGAATTTATCAGCACGTTCGTGTACGAATCTGCTCCGCCTGCAACATACATTGCACGAATACGCTCCATAAAATCGTCCTTGCCCTCGTTTATTGCAGCTTCCTGCAAATCAAGGCTGTGCTGAGTGTCAAGCTGTTTGCCGTCAAGCTCTGCCATTTGGTCTTCAAGCTCAGAGGAATATTTCTCTGAATTTGCTATCTTTTTCTGTATGGACTTATATTTTTTCTTTATAGCCTCAAGGTTGTCCTGCTCATCGGCAAGCTTTTTGTCAGCGTCAGCTATCTGCTTGTCAAGCTCCTGCTGTTGCTTTTTTAGCTCTTCAAGCTGACTGCTGTATGTATCGTTATCCGCCAAAGCGATATCACTTACGCTTCCGTCAGAAAAACCAAAGGCGGCAAAAGCTATGCACAGAGCCATACAGCCTGCGGCTATTCTTTTCATGGGGTAAAATTTTTTCATAATATCAGTTCTCCAAAATATGAGCGTATTATATATTTCTCACGCTGCAACGTTTATGTAGTCCCTTTTATTATAACGCAAAACCCCGTTCTTGTCAAGAAACCGACCGCTAAAAGCCGTATTTCCGGCATTTTAAGACAATTTGCCACACATATTTTGTGCGGTATTCCACCTATTCTCCCCCGAACATCTCACCCAAGGTCTTTCCTATAAGCTCGCCTGTATACTGTGCCTGAGTGATAGAATTGCCGTGGCTTCCCACCTCTATAAGAAGCGAGCCGGTGGTCAAATCCTGATTATAGTGGCGATAGTCGAAAAGAACAGGCCGTGTAAGCCCCTGCCAATCGCTCTCCAAAGCCGACTGCAATGCACAAGCGAAGTGAAAATTCTTCATATAGTCAGGCATACCCATAGTGCCGTCATCACACCCTGATATTATCATAAGCTGAGCCGCTTCCCTGCCACCTATCTCCGCCACAGGTGCAAGCCTTGTGCCGTCCTCACGCTCTATGCCGTCACGGTGAACGTCAAGACATACCTTTATAGAGGGGTACTCCTCCAATATCTGCTTTACCGCCATTCGGCTTGAATCGTAAGAGCCGTCATAGCTGGGATAATCATGCACAAGTGTATCGTGGATATACGCAACGCCTGCTTTGTCAAGCTGTTCGCATATCTTGTCCCCTACCGACAGCATATTCATTTCAGGGTCGGTGGTCTTGCATGAAAATGAGCTGTCATAGTGGTCTTTGTCCGACGGTTCAAAGCTTTCCGTGGCGTGGGTGTGATAAATAAGTATCTGTGGCTCAGAGGAATTTCCGTCTATGTGAAAATCATAGGGCTTTGAGCTTTCCTCGTAAAGCTCATCATTTGAAAGCTCAGTGCAGTTTCTCACCTGTCCGCCGCCGTCAAGGTCGAAATACTGCTCTCCGTCATATCTGCCATAGGTATATTTTTCTATAACTCCGTCATTGCCCTCCATGCTTGCAGGGTATGGTATCTTGTCCGTCACGTCCTGAGCAGGCAAAGGACTTGGCACTTCTGAGCTTACAGAGGGCGTTTGCTTCTCCTGGGGTGCCATATCCATATCCCATATGCTGTGCTTTGACACCACCGCCGCTTCAAGCTTACTTGAATTTGCGGTCTGCACAGTTGCTTTGCTATCATCAGCAGCGGAAAAATAAGGCTTGTATTCCCCCATTGCCACCCCTGCCGCCGCAGCCGCCACCCTGCCGAACCTGCTTGCAGACTTTGCATAAAGCCATATCCCCGTTGGCATAACGAACGCCGCAGTTATAACCGCAACACAACGCAGGCAGACTTTCTTTATATCCAATGCTGTCACTCCCATATACATCTTAATATTATAATGTATATGCAGGACGAGCCGCCATATTACCTGCCAAGCTTCACCTTAACCGGCTTGCCCACTGTCAAAGAGTCAGGGGTCACATCGCAGTCATAGCATAAAATCTTCACGCCCTTTCGGGAAGCTTTCTCCAAAGCCTCTCCGAACTCAGGGTGAGTGTCATAATTTGGCGTGAAATATTTCACATAGCTCATTTGAACGAGTATCATTATATAAGCTTCATACCCCTCATCAAGACAGTGGGAAAGCTCCTCTATATGCTTTACCCCACGGAGGGTAGGTGCGTCTGGAAAAAGCACAACGCCGTCTTTCTCCAGAGTACAGCCCTTGACCTCCATGAATATTTTTCTGTCCTGCGACTCTAAGTAAAAGTCAAAGCGTGAATTGCCGTATTTCTTTTCGGGATAGACCGAGAAGCCCTCGCCAAAAGGCATTTTCTCTCTCAGCCACTCCCCCACCGCCTTATTCGGGGCTTGGCTGTCCATGTTTATGAGCCTGTCACCTTTTTCCACAGCCACAAGGTCAAAAGCGGTCTTTCTTGAGGCACTGTCTGAATGTTCCAGCCAAACTGTACACCCCTCAACCAAAAGTTCTTTGCATCTGCCCGTATTTTTCACATGGCAGACCTCGGCTTTGCCGTTTATCTCAACGTTGGCGATAAACCTGTTCGGTCTTGATAAAAATGTGCCTTTATGTATATTATCGTATCTCATAATTCGCTCCTTTTATTCTTACTATTCACATTATACCACAAATATGTTTGCTTATAAATACCTAAATCATGCTTTTTTAGCTTTGCTGATTTGTGGTTCGATACGAAAATGAAAAAATATTTCACAAAATCTATTGACGTTATTTGTGAAATGTGTTATAGTTTTAAGTATAGGTTATATAACAATAATAATTTATTAAAAATTTAGAAAGAGGTATTTTTATGAAAAAAATAACTGCACTTCTCGTTTCACTTATAATGTCATGCGCAGTAATGGCAGGCTGTTCTGACAGCAGTTCTTCAAGCTCATCAAAAGCAGACAGCACATCAAAGGCAGAAACAAGCGCAGCCGCTGACGAGTCAACTGCTTCAGAAGCAGGCACAGCCACAGATCTCGAGGATACTCTCACAGCGCAGTATACAAAGAAGATACAGGGCGAGAGCCTTGCTATCGACATGACAGTGGCAAGCGAATATGACAATTCATCAGCTGTTGTTGAGATAGCAGGCGGAAATATGCACATGAAAATGAACTTTATGGGCGTGGATATGGATATCTATAATATCGACGGAGTTATGTACACACTTGACAGCGAGTCAAAAACGTATTACACTGTTGATATGGAAGAATCTATCGACGACTTCAAGAGCGAAATAGGCTACGGCATTAACGACAGCTACAAGTTCATAAGCTCTGAAACAACTGACGACGGTCTTATCTGCGAAACTTTTGAAAACACAGAAGATCCTGGCATCGAGCTTGAATCAGGCGTAACTCTCGACACAAGCGATTCTGACGATTATTCTTTCACAACAACATTCAAGTATTACTTCAATGCTGACACAAAGGATCTTGTTAAGATAGAAACTATCTCTGACGGCTCAACGACTACTGTTACAGTAAACTCATTCACAACTGAAAACGTTGAGGTCAAGCTCCCTGACGATTTTGACAGTTGGACAGAGCAGTCTTTCGATAAGGACACTGAAGATATCCCTTATGACGCTGAACTCGATGTTGAGTCAGGCGCTGAGTCAGCCGAGTAATTCTTGTCATTTTTCGGAGGCAAAATATTATGAACAAGAAAATGGTAACTATTATTGCAGCTTTGGCAATGTGTACAGCAATGGCAGGCTGCACTGGGAACGATACTGCAAGCTCTTCAAAGGCTGAAACAACTACAACAACAACGGCTGCCGCAGAGTCTGCCGCTCCTGCTGAAAGCACTGCTGACAGCACTTCCGCAAACGTAGGCACAACGGATTATGACGTTGACGGTGATTTCAGAGCTTTCGAGCAGATGAAAGACAAGTATGAGGGCAACTATCTTGCGAACCTTACAGGTCAGATGTCAAACAACGGCACAAAGTATACTATCTGCATAAAGGACGGCAAAGCTTATCAGGCACTCACAGTTCAGGGCATGAAGTCATACACAGTTTGCCCTGGCGACGGAAAGCTTTACAACGTTTCAGAAGGCACGACCACCTACAGTATCGAGGACTTTGACGAAAACGAGTTGAAGGCAGCCGACATACTTTTCGGAGCGACACTCGATTTCGACCACGCATATATTGACACAACAACAAACGTTGTTCACGAGTATTATAACCTCGACAGCAGTGTTTCAGGCGGTGAGGGTCAGATAGTTTACGGCTTTGACGGCGCTACATATGACCTTAAGCAGGTAGTTCTGCTCCCAGAGGGTGCTGACGAATCAAGTGCAGTTTACTTCACTGTAGATTCCATGGGCGAAGCAGACGACAGCCTGCTTGCTGTTCCTGATCTTTCTGCTTATACAAAAGAATAATTTTATCTGATCTTTTTCCAACATCGGGCGGACAGACCACTGCGGTCTGCCCGCTTTTTTGCATTTTCAGCAAAGTGTTGTGCAATATGACGGAAAAGAAGTTCAAATATTTTTGAAATTTGTGAGAAAAATAGTCTTAAACCCCTTGACAAAATCGTCAAAAGGGTATAAACTATACTTAGCACTCGAGAAGAAAGAGTGCTAACACTTAAATACAATAAGTGCTAACAAGAAGAACGGGTGGTGAGCAAATGGACGACCGCAAGCTGAAAATACTTTCAGCGGTAGTCAATGAATATATCGTAACAGGCGAGCCTGTAGGCTCAAAGGCGATAATGGCTCACGTCAAAGCGTCCTCAGCGACCATAAGAAATGAAATGGCAGAGCTTGAGAAGCAAGGCTATCTCGAACAGCCACACACCTCCGCAGGCAGAATACCAACATATAAGGGCTACAGGCTTTATGTTGACCAGCTCATGGAACAAAACCAGCTTACAGCAAATGAAAAGAAGATGCTGGATTCAATGATACCGCAGGAATATGTCACAGAGGAAGACCTTGTGAACAAGGCTTCAATGGCATTGGCGGATCTTACGAAATGTGCGGCAGTGGTCGCAAACGCAACGCCAAAGTTCTCGCTTATCTCAAAGGTAGAGGTAATACCTACAGGAAAGAGAATGTACGTTATTTTGATGATAACGTCCAACGGCTCTATTAAGAATAAGGTTTGCCGATTGGAGTTCGACCTCAGTCAGGATCAGCTTGAGTTTTTTGATAACTTCGTAAAGGAAAATCTCAACGGCGTGCCTATCGACAGTCTTTCGGACGCTTATCTTGAAAAGCTCACAGAAGCAATGGGAACGTACATGATGACCCTTTCACCGCTTGTTTCCGAGATCATGAAAATGACAAAGGAAATGAGCAGCGTGTCTATCAAAGGTCAGAGTAATCTTCTCACCTGCAAGGACTTCAACCAAAATGAGATAATAAGCTTTCTCGATAATCAGAAGGAGCTTAAAGGATTTATTGACGAAACGTTCTCGGGGCTTCACGTTATGTTCTCCCCTGAGCGTGACGGGTTTGTTATCCACAACTCCTCTATTATAACAGCTCCGTTCTCAAAGGACGGCAAAACAGCAGGTGCGCTGGGGCTTATAGGTCCTATGAGGCTCGACTATGCGAAGTTTATCCCATATCTCGAGTATTTCACAGGAAAGATATCGGAAATGATATCCGAAAAGCCACAAGAGCAAAACAAAGAAGATGACGAAAACGAATAAAAAGAAAGGCAGGCGGCGTAAATTGAGTAAGGAAACTGAAAAGGACACCGAGCTTGAAAAAGAGGAAAACACCTCTGCTGAAAGCGAAGAAGTAAAAGAAGCGGCGGATACCGCAGAAAATGCCACTGAGGATACAAAGAAAAAGGCGGAGGAGAGCGAAACAGAAAAGCTGAAAAAAGAGCTTGCCGAAGCAAATGACAAGTATCTCAGACTTATGGCTGAATATGATAACTTCAGAAAAAGAAGCGCAAAGGAAAGACTGGAGCTTACAGACACAGCAAAGGGAAATGTGATAAACGGCTTCCTGCCGGTGTTTGACAACTTTGAAAGAGCGTTAGGCACAGAAACTCAGGACGCAGTTTATAAACAGGGTGTTGAAATGATCTTCAATCAGTTCAGCGACGCACTTAAAAAACTCAACGTTGAGGTAATGGAGCTTGCGGGCAAGGAATTTGACCCGAACGTTGCAACGGCTGTAAGCACAGTTGACGACCCTGACCTCGGTGAAAATATTGTGGCGCAGGTGCTTCAAAACGGCTACACCATAGGCGGCAAGGTTATAAGACACGCAATGGTAATAGTAGCAAACCCATAAACAAAGACATCGGGACTTAAGGTCTTGATATAAATTAAGTAAATTTTGAAAGGACTTGATCTTATGAGCAAAATCATCGGTATAGATTTAGGTACAACAAACTCTTGTGTAGCAGTTATGGAGGGCGGCGAAGCCGTTGTTATCCCTAACAGCGAGGGTGCAAGAACAACTCCGTCAGTAGTTGGCGTTTCAAAGAACGGCGACAGACTTATCGGTCAGGTAGCAAAAAGACAGGCTGTTACAAACTATGACAACACTGTAATTTCTATCAAGAGACATATGGGCTCTGACTACAAGGCTCACATGGGCGGCAAGGATTACACTCCACAGGAGATCTCAGCTATGATACTCCAGAAGCTGAAAGCTGACGCTGAAGCTTATCTGGGCGAAAAGGTAACAGAGGCTGTTATCACAGTTCCTGCTTACTTCACAGACGCACAAAGACAGGCTACTAAGGACGCAGGTCAGATCGCAGGTCTGACAGTTAAGAGAATCATCAACGAGCCAACAGCCGCTGCACTTTCTTACGGTATCGATAAGGAAGAGGATCAGAAGGTCATGGTTTACGACCTTGGCGGCGGTACATTCGATGTATCTATCATCGAAATGGGCGACGGTGTTACAGAAGTTCTTGCTACAGCAGGTAACAACCACCTGGGCGGCGACGACTTCGACCAGAGAATTATCGACTGGATGATCGCAGAGTTCAAGAAGACTGAGGGTGTTGACCTCTCAGGCGATAAAATGGCAATGCAGAGACTTAAGGAGGCTGCTGAGAAGGCTAAGATAGAGCTTTCTTCTACTGCTTCATCAACTATCTCTCTCCCATTCATCACAGCAGACGCTACAGGTCCAAAGCATCTTGAAATGACACTTACACAGGCTAAGTTCAACGAAATGACAGCAGACCTTGTTGAGTCAACAATGGGACCAGTTCGTCAGGCACTTTCAGATTCAGGTCTGTCAGCTAACGAGCTTCAGAAAGTCCTTATGGTCGGCGGCTCTTCAAGAATACCAGCCGTTCAGGAAGCTGTTAAGAAATTCCTTGGCAAAGAGCCATTCAAGGGCATCAACCCAGATGAGTGCGTAGCACTTGGTGCTGCATATCAGGGCGGCGTTCTTGCAGGCGACGTTAAGGACGGTCTGCTCCTCCTCGATGTAACTCCACTGTCACTTGGTCTTGAAACAATGGGCGGTATCTGCACAAAGATCATCGAGAGAAACACAACTATACCTACAAAGAAGTCACAGATATTCTCAACTGCCGCTGATAATCAGTCAGCCGTTGATATCAACGTACTTCAGGGTGAGCGTGAGTTCGCTAAGGACAACAAGCAGCTCGGTATGTTCAGACTTGACGGAATCGCTCCTGCTCCAAGAGGTGTTCCACAGATCGAGGTAACATTCGATATCGACGCTAACGGTATCGTACACGTTTCCGCTAAGGATCTTGGCACAGGCAAGGAGCAGAACATCACTATCACTTCTTCAACAAATATGTCTAAGGACGATATAGATAAGGCTGTCAAGGAAGCTGAGGCATTCGCTGCAGAGGACGCTAAGAAGAAAGAGGACGTTGACGCAAGAAACGCTGCTGACCAGCTTTGCTTCCAGGCTGAAAAGTCACTGGGCGAGTTCGGCGACAAGGTAGACGCTGCTGACAAGTCAGCTTGTCAGGCTAAGATAGACGCTCTTAAGGAAGCCCTCAAGGGTACTGATATCGAGGCTATCAAGGCTAAGCACAAGGAGCTTGAGGAAACATTCCAGGGCGTTGCAACTAAGGTATATCAGCAGGCTGCACAGGCACAGCAGGCAGCAGGCGGTGCCGCAGGCTTTGACCCTAACAACATGGGCGGAGCAACTGGCGGCAGCAACGGCGGCGCTTCAAACAACGGCGGCGACGATGTTATAGACGCTGAATTTACTGACGCAGAATAAATCATAACGGCTGCCTCTGCTCCGATTTTCCGAGCAGGGGCTATTGCCGTATTAAAAGGCTGTGTGAAAAGCGTGAAAGGACTATACTTACAAAAAGGAGGCAAGCCCATGCCCCAAGACTTTCACGATCTGCAGCTTACAGAGCATGGGCGTTTATATGGCTGAAAAAAGAGATTACTATGAAGTGCTTGGCGTTTCTAAAACTGCCACAGACGATGAATTAAAAAAGGCATTCCGTAAGCTTGCAAAGCAGTATCACCCTGACCTTCATCCTGGCGACAAAGAGTGCGAGGAGAAGTTCAAGGAAGTAAATGAAGCTTATGAGGTGCTTTCAGATAAAGATAAAAGAGCAAGATATGACCAGTTTGGTCACGCAGGCGTAGACCCGAACTACGGTGCAGGCGGTGGAGCAGGTGCAGGAGGCTTCGGCGGATTTGGTGATATGGGCGATATTTTCGATTCCATTTTCGGTGGATTTGGCGGTGGCTTCGGTGGCGGACGTTCTGCTAACCCTAACGCACCAAGACGTGGCGAGGATATAAGAGCCAACGTTGTTCTTGACTTCATGGAAGCATGCAAGGGCAAGACTGTGAAACTTCGCATAAACAGAGCCGAAAAATGTCCTGACTGTCACGGCACAGGTGCAGCCGCAGGTTCTTCGCCTAAGACCTGTCCTGACTGCCACGGCACTGGTACAGTAAGGATAACACAGAGAACGCCTTTCGGAAACATCGCTCAGACCACGACTTGCAGTCGCTGTGGCGGTAAGGGTCAGATAATCGACAACCCTTGTCATACCTGCAACGGTCAGGGCAGAGTAAAGAAGGTATCTGAAAAGGAGATAAACGTTCCTGCCGGCATCGACGATGGTCAGACACTTAGAGTAGGCGGTGAGGGCAACTGCGGTATAAACGGAGGTCCTAACGGTGACCTGCACATCAACATTACAGTTCGACCTGACCCTATTTTCGAGCGTGACGGCTATGACGTGTGGACAGAGATACCGCTTACTTATGCACAGGCTACTCTCGGTGACGAGATAACAGTTCCTACAGTTGACGGCAAGGTAAAATACACAGTGCCAGAGGGTACACAGACAGGCACAGTGTTCCGCCTGAGAGGCAAGGGCATAAAGAAGGTAAACAGAAACGACCACGGCGACCACTACGTTCGTGTAACAGTTGAAGTTCCACGCAATCTGACCAAAGAGCAGAAAGAAAAGCTCCGTGACTATGAAAAGTCCCTCGGTGAAAAGAACTACGCAAAGCGCAAAACATTCTTTGACAAGCTCAAAGACAAATTCAAATAACAAAAAGGAGAACGGCACAAAGCTGTTCTCCTTTTTGTTTGCAATAAAAAAATGCCGCAGGAAGCCCCACGGCAATTATCATCTTATCAAGCCATACCTGTGTGCTTTTTGATAGCCGCAAAGGACTCCGCACTGATAACGTGTTCCATACGGCAAGCGTCCTCTACTGCAACTTTCTCGTCAACGCCAAGCTTTATGAGCCACTGTGAAAGCAACGTATGACGCTCATACATTTTCTCGGCTATCTCCAAGCCCTTGTCTGTCAAACGAATATAACCGTCCTTGTCAACAGTTATATAGCCGTTCTCACGGAGATTTTTCATTGCCACACTTACGCTCGGCTTTGAAAACTCAAGTTCGTTTACTATATCTATGCTTCTTACCTCGCCTTTGCCCTTGCGCTGGCTGAGAATAAGTATCGTTTCGAGATAATTTTCAGCTGATTCTCTTATCTGCATTATAACGTCCCTCCCTAGAACAAGTTTGTCATCAGGTCATTACGACTATTATATCACATTTCAAACTGCATTTCAAGTGCAAGCACGCTTTTTCAGCGATTTCGATAAACTTTACATCAATGAATTGTGTTGATATACAAAGGCACTGCTCACAAAAAGCAGTGCCTTTAAAGCTGTCTGTTATTTACTGTATACCGCACTCCTCATAGTCTTTCCACTTTTCGGCATGCTCCTTATCCTCAAAATATTTGTATACAAAAAGCGCAGTTGACGCAACAACAAGTATCATCGCACCCATTAAAGTCCAGAACGACTTTTTTCTTGAATAGTTTGACATAACAAAACTTCCTTTCTTTCGCAATAGCATACAAAAACTTGCGGCTATCGCTCATAGCTTTGTTATAATTATACTACACAATGCTCTTTCTGTCAATTATTTTCACAGGATTTTCAGATATATTTTTCCGAGTAAAAGTGCAGAAATTCCTCAAGGCAAAGCCCGCCTGCGGCAATGATACGAGCGGCTTCAACACCCACATAACGATAATGCCACGGCTCAAAATCAATGCCGGTCATCTGCTCTTTAAGGCGAGGATAGCGGAGGATAAAGCCGAAATCTGCGGCATTTGCACAAAGCCACCGAGATTCAGGCGTCTTGTAAAAATCGTCGCTCACATCATTGTCACCCTCTCTGCCGAGATCCACAGCAAGCCCGGTGTTATGTTCGCTTGACCCGGGGAGAGCAAGAGTTCTGCCCACCTTTTCCACAGCCTTTTCATAACTCAGACCGCCCCACATTTCGTGAGATACTTCACGCTCCCAAAGCATCTGCTGATATTCAAAAGAGCGATAGGCAGAAATAATTTTCAGCTTTATGCCGTCAGCTTCCGCCTTTTTGAGCAGAAGCCTGAGCCTGTTTCCTGCCTGAGATTCCATAAACTTGCCGTTCACCTCTGTCAACTCCACACGATCGTAAAATCCCATATCTATGGGATTGAATTTATCCACAAGCATAAGATAATCCATATACTGACCTCCTTGTCCTGATGGGGAGAAATGTTTTAACTTAGTATATGCAGATGTGTGTGGAGAGTATACACGCTGAATGAGGAATGAGAAATGAGGAATTGGCATAGCAGACCAAAGTTGTACACAAGCATGAGGTAAAAATAAAGCACCAAGCGTAGCGATTTTGCGGCACAATAAACCTGCCCGAATAATCTGTAGGGGCGAACATCGTTCGCCCGTTCTCAAAACTTGTAGAAATTCAGAATTGTAGGGGCTTGGCTCAATTTCGGTTTCACCGAAATGCGACAGCCCGATATTTCTCGCCCGTTGAATTGTTGAAAAATATCACACAATGTCACCCCAAAATAATTTGGCATCAAGGATATGGCAACCACGGCATCGCTCCCCTACACATTTCAAAAAGCGGTGCAAAATTACATCATATCACAAATTGCAGCGTAAAATGCCCGTCACGGCGAGTGACCTATATCCAGCACCCGTCAACTCTGACGACCTGCCCGTGAATGTAATCTGCTCCCTCTCCACTGAGAAAACGCACAACATTCGCCACATCTCTCGGCTTGCCTATCCTGCCTGCCGGTATGTCATCAACTATCACACGAACATCTTCCTCCGTCAGCTCGCCGTTCATTTTCGTGTCTATCATTCCGCAGGATACGCAGTTCACCCTTATACCGCTTATAGCAACTTCCCTCGCCAATGCCTTCGTAAATCCTATAAGCCCAGCCTTTGCCGCCGAGTATGCAACCTCGCAGGAAGCTCCCTTTTCGCCCCATACGGAGGTTATATTTATCACATTTCCGCTGTGTTCCCTTATCATCTCAGGAAGCACCGCCCTGCTCATACGCATTGCGCCAAGCAGATTCACGTTCATCATCTCGCATAGTTTCTCGTCAGTCATGTCAGTGAAAAGCTCTATATCCGCTGTGCCTGCGTTGTTTACAAGAAGCGTAACAAAGCCCAAACTGTCCCTGACTTCCGCCACGCATTTATCTATACTGTCCTTGTCGCCGATGTCGCAGTAAAAAACCTCTGCACATAAGCCACGCTCTTTAAGCTCAGATACCAAAGCTTCCGCCGCCGCCCTGCCATTCTTGTAGCATACAGCCACCTGCCAGCCGTCCTCAGCAAGCGCCCTGCATATCTCCGAGCCTATCCCACCAGAGCCACCTGTTACCAATGCTGTCTTTTTCATAAAAATACCCCCCGCAGATCATGATATACTGTAATTATATCACACCTGCGGAGGTTTTTCAACGGCTACTTTTCGTTCTCGTCTACCCATTTTCTCGCCCAGCCTGCATTCTGCTCCTGACGATTGTATACTCTGCCGTTTGGCGCAGTGTAATTGTCCGTCACAACATATTCCTGACCTGCCGAGATAACATCATGGGGCTTGTATACCTTTGTGCCGTCTGAAGCCTGCGGGAAACGGCTCTTGTCACGTTTTTTCATGGCTATCACTCTCCTTTTTATGTTATTATCCTGCCCGAAGCTTTTGTGATTATCAGATGAAAAATCTGCATAACAGTTGAAAATATCACGATAACGTGGTATAATCATCTTATACTATTTTTATCGGGAGTATTAAAATGGAAAAATACAACAAACAAAAAGCTATACTCACCGCACTGCTGAAATGGGTGGAAACAGAGTTCTTCGGAATTTTCGTATTCCTCTTTTTTATCGCAGTTGCAAAGCCTTTCGGTGCATTGGCAAATATAATTTTCGGACTTACAGGACTTCTTACAGTTGTCTGCCTTATGGCTGACTTTGGTCTGAAGCAAGGCGAGGAAGCCAGAAATAAGGTCACATTCCACGGTGAAAAGGATTGCCCTAACTATGGCTTCACACTTGGTCTTATTGCAAGCATACCATGCTACATCACAATGATACTGCTGATGATATCAAAATTCAGCGGTTCGTTCAATTTCATGCCTGCCTATAAGCTTCTCGACGCCTGCTTCTATCCTCTTATAGATTGGGCTGCCCACTCTGCCGACGTGAAAGATATGTCCCCATTTGTTTTCATCATGACAGCCATATTCCCACTACTCTATCCATTTGCCACATGGATAGGCTTTAAAATATCCTACAAACAGATAGACGTAAAAGAGCGTGTGGTCTACAAGCACAAATAAAATTAAGCCTGCCGTATCAGTCCGATACGACAGGCTTTTATCTTTTTATCGAAAAAACTCAGTTCTCCACTACACATTAAACTATTTCATTACTGAAAATCTATCTCTATATCTTTTAGCGTCACATAGTTTACTACATTGCAGTTTTTATCGCTTGAAGTGTTTGCGATAAGCGTTATCTTTGCTGTGCCTTTCACATAGTCGGCACCAATATCCGTCTTGTAGTCCTCCGTGTAGCTCTCTCCGGCTTTGAGCAAAGTGCTCATGGTGTTTCTGTCGCCATTTTCGCCATAACTCGTGGAATTGCCCTTACTGTCCTCTGTGGTGATATACTGGTCAGTCGTGAAGTCAAGCATCATATCCTTGTCCCAGTTGTTTGTGTAGGTAATATGGCTTATGAACTCGCCTCCGCTTACCTCATAGGAGTATTTCGCCGTGAGCCTGCCGTCCTTTGTTGTAAAGGTATTGTCCCCAACGTCCTCAAAATAGTCGATATATCCAATATCAGCTTTGTCAGCCATATCAGAACCATCCTTGGCGACAGAAGTCACAGCGTTCTCACTAGGGTCAACATCACCAGCGACCTCAGCGTTTTTCTTTACGTCAGTGTATTCGCAGTTCTCATTGAGCCACTTTTCTATCTCTGTGACCTTTTCACTGCCAATATTGTATTTTTCTGTATATCCTAGATTTCCCTCAAAGTACATCATGCCGCTGTGGGTGAAGTATATCTGACCTTCCATGCCAAGCATATCAATATTGAAATACGCTGTTATGCCGTTTGAAACATACCACTCATCATCTTCAGTGGTGGAAAAATCAATTGGTGTTTCCCCCTTAGAGGTTTCCGATCCGTCATCAACAGGCTCGGCAGTGAAAACGCCGTTTTCGTCCTTGAGCAGGTCAAGAAGTCCTGAAATGTCAACATCAGAATATGTTCTCAGCTTGCCCAGTCCAATATCATTATATACTGTCCTGATCTTTGCGGTCTTGCAAAGGTTCATATTCTTCACTATAGCGTCAAAATCAGACGGCGTATCGTTGAACACCCCATACCACGCCAAAGTGCCGTCATCAAATTTTACTGCCAGATAAAAACTTGATGACAAATCTTTTATTGAATAAATATCCGCTTTTGTTGTTTCCTTTTTGTTTGTTTCATAATTTGTTGTTTCAAGGGTCTGGGCAGTAAGCTTTTCATCAAGATAGCTTTCATCTATAACGCCCATTGAGCTGTACTTCACGCCGTTATATTCCACAAAATCATACTTTGCACCCATAGGCAGATACTCCCACGGCGTCACCAAACCGATCTCCGTTTTTGCAAGATCAGTTCCATCATCATCGGCATAGTCCTGTGCCTGCTCATTTCCCGATGCCGAACTTACTTTTATATCTCTGTCCGACCTGCCTGCAAACATCATAACGCCCGTCGCCGCAGCGATAACACCGCAGGCCGCCACAGCCGCCCACTTTGTCCATATGGTTTTTATCTTTATGCCGCTGCCGCTCTGTCTGCATTCCTCGATATAATGCTCGTCAGCATTTTCCAAAGCCTTGAAAATATCCTCTCCTGTTGTTTTCATAAAAGAACTCCCTCCTTTTCAAGCAAAGCCTTTAACTTATTTCTGCTTCTGAAAAGGCTCGCCTTAACTGTGTTCAGGTTCATAGCATACTTTTTTGATATCTCTTTTATAGGCGTTGCAAACCAATATCGCTGGAGAAATATATTTCTGTCTCTCTCCTGCAACTCACCAAGAAATTCGTTTATAATCCCCTCAAGATGTCTGCCGTCGCAAAGACTCTCGGTGGTGTCATTGTCAGGTATGCACTCGTCAAGCTCCTCCAAGACCGCCGCTATCTCACCTTTTCCACGCTTTGCGGCCTTTGACGCACGATATCTGTCAAATGCGATATTTCTTGTTATCCGCCCGAAAAATGCCGACAGCATTCTGGGTTTCTGTGGCGGAATGGAGTTCCATGCCCTGAGCCAAGTTTCGTTCACGCACTCCTCCGTGTCCTCCCTGACTCCAAGAATATTGTAACCCACAGAATAACAGTATCCGCCGTATTTTATATCCGATTGTGAAATAGCCTGCTGATCTCTGCTTTCATAAAGCTCAATTATCCTGCTGTCCTCCATTTTCCGCCCCCCTATACAATATACTTCATTGAAAGTCCTTTCATCTATAATGACGAGATATCCGCCAAAAGGTTTTATGAAAACGCAAAATAATTATAACATATGATAAAAAATTATGCAACACAAAAACGACGTCCCACATCACTATGGAAACGCCGTTTATATGAAGAATGATTTTATGACAACTCGTTAAGAAGATCCATGTACAATTCGTTGTAATCTGTTCTGTTATCCTTCAGAAAAGCGATAGCCGCACGAGGGTGGCGGTTGAGCGCACCTGTGAGCATATAAGGCACGTCATAGCCCCACTGTGAACCCTTTGCCCTCTCCTCAGCAACGTACTTTTCAACAAATTTCAGTGTAGGAGTAAGCTTGTAGTTAGGGTTTCTCAGGAAGCTGAGCATCTGCTCCATAAAGCAGTTTCCTGCACCTCTGCCCATTCCGCTCATTGTAGCGTCCGCAAAGCTTGCGCCGTGAGAAATGCTCTCGATAGTGTTTGCAAAAGCGAGCTGCTGATTGTTGTGCATATGAACGCCCACCTTTTTGCCACTAGCCTCAGCCACCTCGCAATACTGCGCAGTAAGTCTTCTCACCTGCTCAGGGAAAAGTGAGCCGTAGCTGTCAACAAGATAGATAACGTCAACAGGGCTTTTTGCCACAAGGTCAAGAGCCTGTGCGATATCGTCCTCACGGCTTGCAGAAACAGCCATGATGTTGATAGTAGTTTCATAGCCCATGTCGTGGCAGTAGTTTATCATCTCCAGCGCACCGGGCATCTGATGAGTATATGTTGCGATCCTTATCATGTCGATAACGCTCTCACTCTTTGGCAGGATATCTTTCTTGAAATCACATCTGCCAACGTCAGCCATAACAGAAAGTTTCAGAGGGCTGTCATTCTCACCAACGATAGCTCTGATATCCTCCTCATCACAGAACTTCCACTTACCGAACCCATTGACGTCAAAAAGCTCCTTAGAAGCCTTGTAGCCGAACTCCATGTATTCAACGCCTGATTTTATGTTAGTTTTATAGAGTTCTTTTACAAACTCGTCTGAAAATCCAAAATTATTTACAAGTCCTCCGTCACGGATAGTTGCGTCCAGAAGCTTTATATCAGGACGATATGACATAAGGTCACCTTTCTGATTTATTGTCTTTGCCTGATTTGCCATTGTGATTACTTCCTTTCCAAAAGCAGGTACTTATCACGCCTGTATAAAATTTATCACTTTAAAGGTTTTATGCTTTTAAGCTTTTATGTATTAAAGTATAGCACTATTTTTCTTCCCTGTCAATAGCCCCAAAGCCCTTTAAACACATTTTTTACATTTTAATAATATTTCCCTCCACAAAGCCTGAACTTTTGTACATTTCCAACTATCAAAACGATGCAGTATTGTGAAAAGTGCTGAAAAATATCCACGCTCCTTGACAAATCAGACTTATAGTTGTATACTCTAAGTGTACTACAACAGATAATACAGTTAGTACAGCAGAACAAATGAAACGAAACAACAAAATCGAAAGGAGGTATTCAAGGTGATAACGCTTGATCTTACAGGAAGAGCACCTATCTACGAACAGATATGCAGCCAGTTCTCAAGCCTTATATCAAAAGGCGTGCTGAAAGAAAACGATAAGCTGCCAAGCTCAAGAATGTTGGCAAAGGAACTGGGTCTGAATCCAAACACAGTCGCCAAAGCCTACAGCAGACTTGAGCATGACGATATAATCTATTCTGTAGCAGGAAAAGGCTGCTTTGTGGCAAAGCAGAAAGGCTCTATAGAGAAAAAATTGCTGGAAGAATTTAAGCTCCATGCCGCCGCCGCAATGCAGGCAGGCATAAGCCTTGGATCGCTTACCTCCGTCCTTGAAGAACTGGCGGAGGAACAGAAAGAAAGGAGTGACAAAGAATGATAGAAATAAAAGACCTGTCACTTACATTCAAAAACGCAGACGAAGATCACGAGGCACTGAAAGCCGTCACCCTGGATATCCCCGAGGGCTGCATATACGGCTTTGTAGGCTCGAACGGTGCAGGTAAATCCACCCTACTGCGTGTTATAAGCGGGATCTACCGCCCCGACAGCGGTAGCGTCACCATTGACGAAACAGAGGTCTATGACCGGCCGCAGGCTAAGGAGAACATCTTCTTTGTGAGCGACGAAACGGTGCAGTTTTCAAGACTGACAGTGAATGACCTGAAAAGCTTTTACCAAAGCAGCTACCCGACCTTTGACGACAAGGTGTTCGATGACCTTATTTCAAAGCTTGACCTGCCACGGAAGAAACCGCTGTCCCAGTTTTCAAAGGGCATGAAAAGGCAGGCTATCGTTGCGGCTGCACTTGCCAGCCGAACAAAGTATATCCTCCTTGACGAAGCCTTTGACGGCCTTGACCCTGCCATGCGCAGACTTATCCGCACCATGATAGTTGACGATATTTTCGACCGTGGTGCGACCCTTATCGTGTCCTCCCACAACGTTACCGAAATAGGCGAGCTTTGCGACAAGGCAATGCTCCTACACAAAGGCGAAGTCATTTTCGCCAAGGATATCGACGACGTAAGAGAGGGCTTTGAAAAGGTGCAGATAGCCTTACCTGAGGGCGAGCTTGACCGCTCCGCCATAGAAAACGCAGGCGTCGAAGTACTCAGTTTCAGAAACCTTGGAAGAGTTTCCACCGTGGTGGCAAAGGGCGAAAAAGCGGATATCACCGCAAAGCTTTCCGCTATCTCCCCTGCCGTTCTGGAGCTTGTCCCTCTCACACTTGAAGAGATTTTCATTTACGAAATGGAGGTGCGTGGATATGCTGTCAGCAGCGAAGAGGATAAGTAGGACCTCAAACCGTGATCTTAAAGCGAACAGTTTGTTTTTTATAATCACAAATCTGGTGCTTTTTGTAAATTACATTGTGCAGATGTCCATACGGAATTTTATTACTTACTACAATGAAAGCATAACGAACTACTATCAGGGCTATGTCATTGCATACATTGGCGTTGCCGCTGTCGCACTGTGCGGAGTTTTCACTGTGTTCGCTCTTTTCCATGAGAGCTACAGCAAAAGTCACGCAGACCTTGCCTACTCACTGCCCGCAGGTGCAAAGGAACGCTTTTTCTCAAAGCTTTGCACACTTGTAAAGCTGCACATCTTGCCTGTAGTTTTTTGGAACATCATTCAGTTTATTTCCACTATCATAACCACCGATCTATCTTTGAAGATACTTTCAAGGTATGCCGCAGTGCTGTTTCTCACTGAGCTTTCTACCTGCCTGTTCGTTGACCTTGTTGTGATACTGTGTCTTGTCTGCTGCGGCAGGCTTGCGGAGGTCATATACACAGCTGTGATAATAACAGCCTGTGAGGCGATACTGCCAAGGTGCATAGTTCTTTCATCTATCAGCATTTTCTCAACACGAGGCAGTGATGATATTGAAATCATTACAGATAAGTGGTTTGCGTGGAGTGCATTTCCTGCTTATCTTATGGATAACGGCTATTCAAACGCACTGGTTTTAATGCTCATGGGCAGCTCGCTGCTTTCGGCAGCACTCATATGCCTGCTGTATTTCATCTACAAAAAGCGTGACGGCAGAGCCACAGGCAAGCCATTTGTATTCACCGCTTTTCGTGAGATAGTTCTTATCCTCGGCATTGTGACCGTGACGACCTACGTTCTTTCCGATCCTGACAACATAGTTCTGCTGCCAGTGGTGCTACTGAGCTACCTTCTTATAAGGATATTCTCTGCAAAGAGCACCTTGACAATAGCGAAATTCGTAAAATGGATAGCAGTCTTTGCTGTATATATGATCATGATATTTGCCTTTAACTTCATTTCATATCTTTGCGACGGTTTCGCTGGCAAGCCTGACCTGTCAGTGCTCACCGACTATGACGACGTTTGGGTGTGGGTGCAGACAGACGAAGATATAATGACCTATACCTCAAGCTACAAAAACCCAGAAGGCAGAAAAACTCTCACTAAAGAGCAGGCTGAGCAGCTTACAGACATTTACATTAAAGCTCTGGACAGCCGTGAAAAGAGCTTTAGCGATTATATCGACTGTCTGAAAAACCGCAACCTTGCAGGCAACTTCGCCTCCATAACTTTATACACCCGTAATTCGGACGATATTTACAGCGACAATAACAGCATCATTGATGTGATCGACATTGACGTCAGGCTGACAAAGAACAGTACCGAGCAGGTGGCAGAGGAAATAAAAGCCCTTGATTTCATTTCACCGGAACAAATATCCTATCTTGAAACGAAAGAATACTATGACTAACAAAACCCCCTCCGAGCCAAGCTCCGAGGGGGTAACTTTTTTCTATTAATCCATGACCGCATTAGCAAGCATAAGCTTGATACGGTTCTCCTGATTGACCTTTGTCGCACCCGGGTCATAGTCGATAGCGACTATATTTGCGTCCGGATAAGCCTGCTTGATAGTTCTTGACATACCCTTTGCAACAATATGGTTAGGCAGACAGCCGAACGGCTGAGTGCAGATTATGTTCTTTGTGCCTGTTTCTGCAAGAGCCGCCATTTCAGCAGTGATGAGCCAGCCCTCGCCCATTTTTACGCCCTGACTAATATACTTATCAGCACACTTTCTAAGGTGTTCAAAATCATGAGGCGGCTGGAAAATGCCCTGTTCGTTGATGACCTTTATCTGCTGTTTCTGGAACTTGTAAAGCACGTCATAACCAATGCCGTACATAAGAGTGCGGCTGGTTTTCTTGTCATAAAGCTTCTCGTCATTGATAGCGTCCGACGCACAGTAAAGCACGAAGTCCAACAGTCCAGGCACGTTAGGCTCACAGCCCTCAGACAGCAGGAAGTCGTTAAGGTGATTGTTCGCAAGGGGTGAATACTTAACGTATATCTCTCCCACGATACCTACCTTAGGCTTCTTCTCCTTTGTTCTGGGAAGCGCCGCAAAGTCTTTGAGCATAGCATTGTAAATGCTCTTTGTGTGCATATATCTGCTCGGGGTAGCAAACAGCTTTCCAAGCCTGTGCTGCCACCTTGCCAAAAGCTCGTCCGTAGAATTTTTCTCTATCTCGTAAGGCTTGCACTGATTGTAAAGAAGCATGAGCATATCACCGTAAAGCACAGCATAAATAAGCTTCATTGCAATGGCAGGTGTGATATCTATGGAAGCGTCTTTTTCAAGTCCGCTGAAATTCAGCGACAGAACAGGCACTTCAGGAAACTGCGTTGACAGCGCCTTTCTTATAAGATGAATATAGTTTGAAGCACGACAGCCGCCGCCCGTCTGTGACATAAGCAGAGCCGTGTGTTCAAGGTCATACTTGCCGCTTTTGAGAGCGTCCATAAACTGTCCTATAACAAGAAGTGCAGGATAGCAAGCGTCATTGTGGGTGTTTTTAAGTCCCTCATCAATAACGTTTCGTGAGCAGTTTTGCAAAAGCTCCATGTTATAGCCGTATTTTTTGTATATCGCCATGATAAGCTTGAAGTGTATAGGAAGCATATCAGGTATAAGTATAGTGTATTCCTCACGTCTTGACTTGTCAAAATAAGACCTTTTTACTCTGTCCGAGCCTGCGTGCTTTATTTCTTTTTCAGCCATTACATTGCCTCCTTTGCCGCATTTTTCTCAGCATTTGCGCTGGCTTCTTTTTCTTCAAGTGCCGCCGCCAAAGACCTGAGTCTTATCTTAGCCGCACCGAGATTCGTTATCTCGTCTATTTTTAGCTGAGTGTAAAGCTTGCCCTTTTCTTCAAGTATAGCTCTCACCTCGTCTGTTGTAACAGCGTCGATACCACAGCCGAAGGATACCAGCTGAACGAGCTGCATATCATCATTCTCGCATACATACTCTGCCGCTCTGTAAAGCCTTGAATGGTAAGTCCACTGATTAAGTACGTCAAGTGCAGGTGTATCCACTTTCATCGCCACGCTGTCCTCAGTGATAACAGCAAAGCCAAGTGAAGCGATAAGCTTGTGTATGCCGTGGTTTATCTCAGGGTCGATGTGATAAGGTCTGCCTGCCAGAACGATTATTTTCTGACCCTTTGCCCTTGCCTCTGCGATTATCTCCTGCGCCTTAGCCTCGATATCCCTATGGTATCTCACCTGCTCAGAATAAGCCTTGTTAAGCACTCCAAGCACCTGCTTTGCAGTGATGTTATACTTTGAAAGTGCCCTCGCCATTGCCTTTGCAACGTGCTTTTTGATGTTTATGTCAAGATAAGGCATGATGAAATTATCGTCATTCAGCTTGTCATTGTTAGCCTTTAGAAGCTCAGGATAATAAGCAACAACAGGACAGTTATAGTGATTGTCCGACTGACCCTCGTCAGCGTTGTAGCTCATGCAAGGATAGAATATAAAGTCCACGCCCTTGTCAAGCAGGCTCTCTATATGACCATGACAAAGCTTTGCAGGATAGCATACCGTGTCAGACGGGATAGTCTGCTGACCCTTGTAATATGTATCTCTCGTTGACTCCTCAGAAAGCACCACCTCAAAGCCAAGGCTTGTGAGCAGTGTTGAGAAAAACGGCATAAGGTCATAATAAGACAGCGCAAGTGGCAATCCCACCTTGGCGGTAGGCTTTGCAGGCTTGTTGTCAGCATAAGAGAGTATCTTGTTATACTTATACTCTATCATGTTTTCCGTTCTGTCGGTTATCTTTATGCCAGCACCCTTTTCACAGCGGTTTCCTGAGGTAAATCTTCTGCCGTCATTAAATCTTATTATAGTAAGGTTGCAGTGCGCACCGCAGCCGCCGCACTGAACGGCTCTTGAATTGTAAGCAAATTCTTCAAGCTGAGCCTTTGTAAGAACGCCTGACTTGCCGTCACTGCCCTGAGATTTTTCCTTAGCGAAAAGCGCACAGCCGAACGCACCCATAAGTCCCGCAATGGCAGGTCTTATAACGTTTCTGCCAAGCTCCATTTCAAATGACCTTAGCACAGCGTCGTTAAGGAACGTTCCGCCCTGAACGACTATATTCTTGCCAAGCTCGTCAATAGACTTTGCTCTTATTACCTTGTAAACTGCGTTCTTGATGATAGAAGAAGAAAGTCCTGCGGAGATATCCTCAACGGAAGCTCCGTCCTTCTGCGCCTGCTTTACAGACGAGTTCATGAACACTGTACATCTCGAGCCAAGCTCCACAGGTGCTTTTGCAAACAGACCGAGCCTTGCAAACTCTGCGATATCATATCCCATTGCACCTGCGAAAGTCTGAATGAACGAGCCACAGCCCGATGAGCAAGCCTCGTTGAGCATAATGCTGTCGATAGCGTTGTTTTTTATCTTAAAGCACTTGATATCCTGTCCGCCGATGTCGATGATAAAATCAACGTCAGGACAGAAATAAGCCGCCGCCTTATAGTGCGCAACAGTTTCAACTATACCATAATCAACGCCCAGACCTGCCTTTATAAGGTCCTCGCCGTAGCCTGTTACCGCAGAAGCCTTTATGTTAAGCTCAGGGGTAGCTAGATTATATATCTCCTCCAGCTTTGAAGCGATTATATCAAGGGGCTGACCCTTGTTTGAGCAGTAGTGCTGATAAAGAAGCTTTCCGTCAGGTGTGATAAGCACGAGCTTTGTGGTGGTCGAGCCTGCGTCTATGCCAAGATAAGCGTCGCCCTTGTAAGTCCTGATATCCTCATATTTAAGGTCAGACTTCTTGTGTCTTTCCACGAAAGCATTATATTCCTCACGGCTTGCGAACAGCGGCTTGCCTACCACGATATTGTCAGTAGCCTTTGCGTTCACTATCTTGTCAAGGGCTTCGTCTATAGTCATTTCCTCAGCAAGCGTGTCAGCATGAAGTGCCGCACCGAAAGCCATATAGCAGGAAGAATTTTCAGGAAGTATAGCGTGTTCCTCGTCAAGGTTCAGTGTAGTTCTGAAAGCCTTTCTCAGTGCGCTGAGATATGTAAGCGGACCGCCAAGGAAAAGCACCTGACCGCCGATCTTTCTGCCCTGCGCCAGACCTGAAACTGTCTGGTCAACAACAGCCTGAAAAATAGAGGCGGCAATATCCTCTTTTCTTGCGCCCTGATTAAGAAGCGGCTGAATATCAGACTTTGCGAAAACACCACATCTTGAAGCGATAGGATAAGTCTTTTCAGCCTTAAGAGCAAGGTCGTTCATCTCGTCAGGGGTAACACCCAAAAGTCCTGCCATCTGGTCGATAAAAGCACCTGTTCCGCCTGCGCAAGAGCCGTTCATACGCTGTTCAACGCCCCCTGTGAGAAAGATTATCTTAGCGTCCTCACCGCCAAGCTCAACCACAACGTCAGCCTTTGGATACTTCTTGTTTACTGCGATAAAAGCGGAAAAGACCTCCTGCACGAAAGAAATTCCACTCGCCTCAGCGATACCAAGACCAGCCGAGCCTGTTATGGCTATCTTGAACTTGTCATCAGGATAAAGCTCTCTGATAGTGCGAAGCTGTTCAGCCACAGTTTCCCTGACCTTTGAAAAGTGTCTTTCATATTTGTTATAAATAAACTCGCCCTCGTCAAGAATGACCGTCTTGACAGTGGTCGAGCCTACGTCTATGCCTAAATCATAAATTTTGCTCATAGTAAAACCTCACTGATTCTCGTTTGTACATTCCTAGTTATTATAGCACACTTTTTCGCAAATTACAAGCTTTTTATATTAACAAATATGTATGTGCAAAGCAAGATATCACTTACAAAAGCAAAAACGGGCGAACGCCGTCACCCCCACTCTGTAACAAATACATTGTAGGGGCGAACAGTGTTCGCCCGTTTGAATATTCGTATAGATTTATGAAGCTTATTCCTGCTCTATAAGGCAATCAGTAAGATTAAGGTCATAGAGATTGTTGTAGGTAGGCTGCTGAACAGGCTCGCCTGCAAGTCTGTAGAACTGCTCTGAGCCGTACTTCTTGATGAAGTTCGTGGTGTGGCAGTTTATTTTCAGCTCCTCGATAAACTTCTTCATAACATTGCTGTCAGCGCCGTAAGCATTCTCAAGGAAGTCAAAAGCGTATTTCAGACCATTCATAGACTGCTGTGTAACGTTGTTTGCGCCATGGAGCAGATTGTTGAAGGAGTTCTGCAAAATAACAGTACAGCGGTTTTTGTTATCTCTTCCTTCGTTCGTACACTTATCAAGATAAGCTTCCAAATTGTGGAGTATCCAGTGTTGGATCTTCTTGTTAGACGGCGAGATGTTTCTTGCTCTTACCGCCTTGTCAAGGCTCTTGTTGCAGTCCATGATGTGTTCACTGATTATCTGACGGCATGAAAGACCATTGTTTATCTTCACAAGGATATCTTCCATTCTTGGGTGGATAAGTCTTATCATCTTCTCCATTTGGATACAGCTTCTCATTGTGTATGTGATGCCGTCCATAAGCAGATTCATAAGAGCCACAGCTTCCTCAGTGCCTGCCGCTCTTGCGTCAGCAATGTTCTGAGCAGTTATGCCGCCCTCGAGGATAGCGTCAACGTCATATTTCTCACGATAGTAGTTGAATCTGTCATAATATTCCGCAAAGCCCTTTGAGAACTCTGGGTTCTGTACATACTGAGCAGCCAGAGCGTGGTCAACAAGAATACCGCTCTCCTCATAAAGCTGCATCATTTCAGAAAGGTCCTCCCAGCCACGGGCAGTAACAAAGCGGTAGTTGTTCTTATCGCTTGCGTCTACCATATAATAGTGGTCAGGGTGAAGCTCAAGATATGATATGATAGCAGGGTGAACGCCTGCATAGTAAGCATATTCTTTCCAAACGCCGAAATCAGGCTGACACTCGACCCTCTTAACACGGTCGAGAGTAACGATATCGAACTCAGAAACAGACTTGTTGAACTCAGGCGGGTTACCTGCTGTAACAACTACCCAACCTGCCGGAACCTGATGAAGTCCGAAAACCTTATACTGCAAAAACTGGAGCATTGCAGGAGCAAGGGACTCGGAAACGCAGTTGATCTCATCGAGGAAGAGAATACCCTCTTTGATGCCAGTGGCTTCGATAGTGTCATAAAGAGTAGCCACGATCTCACTCATAGTGTACTCGGATATCTGCACGTCAGCACCGGTGTAGTTTCTATGTACAATAACAGGAAGACCGAGGGCAGACTCTCTTGTGTGGTGGGACATCGAGTAGGTAACAAGGTTTACGCCAGTTTCCTGAGCTATCTGCTCCATGATAGCGGTCTTACCGATACCAGGTGCGCCAAGCAGGAACACAGGTCTCTGATGTTCTATGCTAATTCGGTAATCGCCAAATTCGTCTTTAATGAGATAGGCTTGTATTGCATTAAGTATCTGTTGTTTTGCTTCTTTAATATTCATAATCACTTCTCCTCAGTGCAGTCTGAAGCTGTGAACAAAAAGCACTGCACAATTAAATAATCTTACCATTTTATTATAGACTATCTCCAAATTAAAGTCAATAGTCATCACAAGTTTTGTCAGCTTACACAAACAATTGAAAATATTTTAGTTATTCTGTATCAAAGTCATAAAATTTAACTGTTAAAATATTGATATCAGAACAGAATTTTCAACAGACTTTTAAATTTTTTCAAACGTTTTCGTCCATACCCCAGCCGACCTCATAACCTCACTGCTCACTTGGTTTTGACATCTCCCTAACAATGTGCTATAATAATAAGGTATAAAATTTTTTCTCGGAGGTCTGATCTATGCTTTATGAAATAAAAAATGATAAACTCTCTATCTCAGCCGACACTTTCGGTGCTGAGCTTCACTCTATCAAACTGGACGGCAAAGAATATCTCTGGCAATGCGGTGACGCTTGGAAACGCTACGCTCCTATTCTCTTCCCGTTCATATGCTCCCCTAAAGACCGCACCTACAAGGCTGGCGGTCAGGAATATCACATGGCTGCAAACCATGGCTTCGCCCGTGACAGCGAATTTACATACGCTGGAAGCACCAAAAATTCCGTAAGCTTTCTCCTAAAAGATAATGACGTGACACTTGCTCAATACCCATATCACTTTGAGCTTGAAGTCACCTACTCCATAAAAGGTTCAAAAGTCACCGTCACAAACACAGTAAAAAACACTGATGAAAAGGCTATGTACTTCTATCTCGGCGGTCACCCTGCTTTTATCTGCGATATCCAAGGTGGCAAATGCACAGTTGAATACGAGAAAAACGAGCATATCGTTCAGCCTATCCCAAACGGCGAGAGGACTATCCTTGACGGCGAAAAGACTATCACTCTAACAAGAGAGCTTTTCGACTATGACGTTATCATGAAAGACCACCCTGCTTCAAAGGCTGTCACCCTGAAAAAGTCTGACGGCGGTTTCGTAAAGCTTTCATTCCCACATTCTGACTGCATTGCAGTATGGACTTCCACAGGCAACCCTGACGCTCAGTTTATCTGCCTTGAGCCTTGGACTAGCGTGCCTGTTTACGAGGACGACGCTTTTGAGGATATCGAAAACAAGCCTCACGCTATCAAGCTTGCACCTGAAGCTGTTTACACCTACAGCTACACCGTGGAGGTGGGCTGATGAGAGCGGTAATACAGAGGGTCACAAGTGCAAAAGTTGAGGTCGAGGGCAAGGTCACAGGCGAGATAGAAAAGGGCTTTCTGATACTTTTCGGAGTAGGTCAGGAGGACACTGAGGCTGACTGCGACAAGCTTGCAGACAAGATATCAAAGCTTCGCATTTTCGCTGACGAGAACGACAAGACAAATCTTTCTATAAACGATGTTGGCGGAGATATTCTTTGCGTTTCACAGTTCACCCTCTATGCAGATTGTCACCACGGCAACCGCCCGTCATTTATCTATGCAGGCAAGCCTGATGAAGCCAACAGACTTTATGAATACTTCTGCAAGGTCTGCGGTGAGAAAATTTCAGGCAAGGTAGAAAAGGGCGTTTTCGGTGCAGACATGAAAGTTTCACTGCTCAATGACGGCCCTTTTACTATCATTCTTGAATGCAGAAACGGAGAGATAATCCCATGAACATACAGATATTCGGCAAGTCAAAATCCTTTGACACAAAAAAGGCCGAGCGTTATTTCAAAGAGCATGGAATAAAGTTCCAATCTGTTGACCTGCCTACAAAGGGGCTTAGCAAGGGCGAGCTTAACTCAGTGCTTGCGGCTGTTGGCGATATTGACAAGCTTATCGACCCAAAGGCAAAGGGAGAGCAGGCAATGCTCATAAAATATCTTGGAAGCACCGAGGAGAAAATAGAAAAGCTTCTTGACTATCCCGAGCTTTTTGCCGCACCTATCGTAAGAAACGGCAAGAAAGCCACAGTAGGCTTCTGCCCCGAGGTGTGGAAAAGCTGGGAATAGCCCTAGATGAAAATACTGTGAAAATTGCCGATATTCGTTGAAAGAAGCTTGAAAGTGTGGTATAATACCATATGGAAAAGTATTTTCAGAAAGAGATGTTTTAAATGGTAATTGATTTTCACGTTCACGCCTTTAATCCAAAGGTAGCGGAAAAGGCTGTTGAAAAGCTTCAGGCTTGCAGTGGAATAACTCCTTTCACAAGAGGCACTGCAGAGGAAACCATACAGCGTTTTGACGAATGGGGCATTGACAAGGGCGTGCTGTTATCAGTGGCAACAAAGCCTACTCAGCAGAGAGTTATAAACGATTGGTGTGCCCAACAGGACGGCGGAAGATTTATAAGCTTCGGTGGAATACACCCTGACGCTGAGGACTATGAGCAGGAGATAGCCCACATAAAGGAGCTTGGACTTCACGGCATAAAGCTGCACCCTGATTATCAGGGCTTTATGATAGATGATGAGCGCATGGACAAGATATATGACGCCATTGAAAGAGCTGACCTGCCTGTTATATTCCATTCGGGCTATGACTGCGTTTCCCCTGACCTTATCCACTCCACACCTGAGAGGGCGCTGAACATGATAAAAAAGCACCCTAAGCTCAAGGTCATTCTGGCTCACCTTGGTGCAAACATGATGTGGGAGCAGGTGAGTGACGTTTTGGCAGGAGTTGACGGTGAAGTTTATTTTGACACCGCTTTCACAAGTATGTGTCCTGACGAGCTTATGCAGGCTATCGTTGAAAAGCATGGGGCTGACAGGATACTTTTTGCAAGCGACTGCCCTTGGGACAGTTCCTACCTTATAAAAGAAAAGATACTGCGCTTGAACATTTCCGAGGATAACAAAGATAAAATTCTCGGTGGCAACGCAGAAAGACTTCTTGGCTTAAAATAAAATTGTGTAAATTCTGAAAAGAGGATATAAAAAATGAGATCAAAACTGCTTGCGGCTGTGCTGGCTTGTTCTGCGGTTTTCGGGCTTGCGTCATGTGGGGCAATGCTTCCAGAAAGCTCCTCCGAAACGGAGACCACCACGGGTACTGCCGCCCAGAGAGTTATAGAGACCACAAAGACCGCCACAATGGGCGACGATTATGATGAGGACGATGAGGATTACGAGGGCTACACCACCACCACTTCTGTGACGGCAGGCACACTTGAAAACCCTGACGTAAGCATTGACGAAGGCTACGACCCTGACATAATCGCAACGGCAACAAAGAGGACGACCACCACCACAACCACCACTGCCGCTGAAACCGAGGCGACTAAAAAGACCACCACCACAAAGTTCAAAAAGGACGCACTTTTCCCTTTGGGTGATGATGTGAAATACCCTGATTCTATCCCATTTCTTGTAAAGTCAGACACCTCTTATCTTAATCTCAGATACGGTCCGTCAAAGAAATATGACGTGATAGAAAAGATACCTGACAGCAAGACCATAAACGGCTACGGTGAAAGAACAGACGGCGACGGAAACATATGGGTATATGTAAAATATAACAATAAAAGCGGCTGGGTAATGAAAGAGCTTCTCAGCGGCACTGAATAAACGGAGGACGAATAATGGACAGCTTCAAGGAACAGATAGTTCGCAAGATTCCCACAAAGAACGATAAGATACAGAAAATTTTCATCATGATAGCAAGCGTGGCACTTGCCGCACTGTGCTTTATCTTCCCTTTCGGCACGCAGTTTTCTGTAATAGGCATTTTTCTTGCCGCCGCCGCACTTTATGGCGGTTATTATCTTACAACAAAACTCGATGTGGAGTATGAATACATTTTCACAAACGGAGAAATAGACGTTGACAAGATAACGGCTCAGCGTTCAAGAAAGCGCCTTATCACATTCCGTTGCGGCAGTGCGACAGATTTCGGCATTGCTGACGAGAATTTCTCTGTACCTGAGGGCGCAACACAGGTCCTTGCCTGCGCTTGTGACGATAGCCTTACAGACTACTACATAACATTCAACCACAAAAATCTCGGACTTACAACTGTTATATTCACACCTGATGAGGATATGCTGGCACTTATGAAGCCTGCGCTTCCGAGAACACTGAGGAAATAAAAATGAAAATATTTGTCGGAACTGATCTTATTGAGATCGAACGCATAAAAAAAAGCTGTCAGAGCCGACGTTTCTGTGAAAGGGTTTACTCCGAAAAGGAGCTGACCCTTTTTTCACAGAAGAAAAACCCATACGAATCCATGGCGGCGAATTGGGCGGCTAAGGAAAGCTTCGCAAAGGCTTTAGGCACGGGGGTCGAGGGCTTCGCCTTGAACGAGGTGTCATGCTTGCGTGACGAGCTTGGCTGTCCTTATCTGGAGCTTACGGGGAATGCGCTTTTGGCGGCTGAAAAGAGGGGGCTGACCTTTGCGGTGTCACTTTCCCACATCAAGGATATCGCTTCGGCAGTGGTGATAGCTTATGAAAAGGAGGATAAAGATGGATAGGATATTGACAGTGGAGCAAATGACATTTTGCGAGCATGAGTCAGAAAAATATGGCGTAAGTCTTGCTCAGCTTATGGACAATGCGGCAAAACAGCTTGCGGAGGTCATTGCGAGCAACTCGTCTGCGTCATCAAAGATAGTGCTTCTTATTGGCAAGGGAAACAATGGCGGTGACGGACTTGTGGCGGCAGATTTACTTGCGGAACAAGGACTCAAGCCTGCGGTGGTTCTATGCTGCGGTGAGCCTGACACTGACCTCTCCTCAGCAGCGTATGCTAGGCTTGATAAGAGCGTAGCGGTGCTGAAAGCTGAAAATGCGCTGGATTTTATCGAGGGTGCAGATGTGCTTGTGGACTGCATTTTCGGAACGGGTTTTCATGGCAGTTTGCGTGAAAATATCCTGCCAGTGTTCAGAGCTTGTGAAAAATGTGAAGGCATGAAGATAGCCTGCGACCTGCCGTCGGGAGTCAATGCACGGAATGGTCAGGCTGACAAGTTGTCGTTCAAGGCTGACGTGACAGTGACCTTTCATCGTGGCAAGCTGGGTCTTTATTTACAGCCTGCGGTGGACTTTTGCGGTGAAATTGTGGTAAAAGATATCGGTATTGACGAGCGTTGCGAGAATACCCTATACCCTGTCATAACGCCTTTTGACGTGGTAAAAGCAAGGTCGGCACTGCCTTTTAGACCTGCTGACGGACACAAGGGCACGTTCGGCAAGGTGGTGAGCGTGGCAGGCTCGGAGAGCTATATAGGTGCGGCAGGGCTTTCAGCAATGGCGGCAATGCGAACAGGCGTGGGACTTTTTGAGCTTTGCACTGCAAAAAGCGTAGTCAACTCCCTATCGGCTGGTATGTATGAATGTACATACTCGGCAATGAAAACCGACAAGGACGGCTTTATGGTGGCTGAAAATGCGGAGACGATACTGAAAAAGTGCGAAAAGGCAAGCTGTTTGCTGATAGGCTGTGGGCTTGGTCACACGGCTCAGACAGAGAAGCTTGTGGCGGAGCTTATTGAAAAAGCGGAGATACCCATAGTTTTGGACGCTGACGGAATAAATTCACTTTGTCCGAATATAGATGTACTGTTGAAGAAGAAAAGTACAGTTATCCTCACCCCTCACCCTGCGGAGCTTGCAAGGCTTTGTGGCGTGACGGTGGGCGAGGTCATGTCTGACAGACTTGGGTTTGCATATAGGCTGTCAGAAAAATATGGCGTGACAGTGCTTGCAAAGTCGGCTGACACCTTTGCTGTGAACGGTGGAAAAGTTTATCTTTGCACCGAAGGCACAACTGCGCTTGCAAAGGGTGGCTCAGGGGATATGCTTGCAGGCATTGTTTCCTCCTATGTGGCTCAGGGGTGCGACGCTCTCGATGCGGCGGCACTTGGGTCGTTCACACTTGGCTCGACGGCTCTGCTTGCAGGATACAAAAGATCTGAGCGTGGAATCATTGCAAGAGATGTTATTGACGCTTTGCCACGATTTTTGTATGACCTTGAAAAAGCCGACTAGGCTGTACTAAAAACAAAGACCTTCTTCTTATGAAGAGGGTCTTTTTTAATGGAGGGCAAAATGAAAAGAACAAAGGCATTTTTTCTCACGATTTTGGCGGTAATGGGCTTATGCTCATGCGGTGAAAACAGCGAAGTCAAACCCGTAAAGCTGGCAGAGGATTACAAGACCCCGGCTGAGTTCACCATTGACGGCACGGAATACGTCGCAAGCTTCACCCGTGAAGGCGCAGATATGTGGGAGTGTGAGATAACTGCGCCAGAAACTGTCAGCGGTATGGTGATAACCTGCTCAGGAGAAAGCGCACGACTAGAATACAAGGGTTTGACCTACGAAACTGACCGTGGGAACATACCCGAAAGCTCCGCTGTCACAATGACTGCCGCTGTGCTTGACAAGCTTATTTCGCAGAAAGGCGTGACGTATCTCAAAAATGACAAGGGAGATATCACCGCCACAGGACAGATAAAAGGGCAGGATTTTTCGGCTAAAATCAATGGTGGAAAGGTAAAAAGCTTGGAGATATCAGGGGAGGTAAGCGTAAAATTCACATAAAAAAAGGTGCAGAGAAAATCTGCACCTTTCTTATGTATGGAAATAAATTATTTACCAAAGTTTGCGCAAGCGATAACGTTACCGTCCTCGTCCTCAAATCTGAGGTCAGCAATGTAGAAATCAGCCTGGTTTGGAATGCCCCATCTCATAAGTGAAACATACTGTGGTTCAGTTGAGTTTACAAATGTAGCGCCGTCCTTGATACCAGGTCTCATTGTAAGCTCATAGGAACCCCACTCAGAAGTCCACTCAGCCTCGCCGAAGTCATAGAGGTCGTTCCAACTGTTTTCACCTTCACCTGTTGTAGGCTGTGTAACGAATGCACCCATGAAGTTACCAGGAACGAGTGATTTTGTGCCGTCGTCACCTGTGAACTCGCCAACTGCCTTTGTAACTACGTCAGCCTTGATAGTGAAGATCTTCTCAAGATCAGCTTCATGACCCTCGAAGAACTTCTCCATGTGGAACTTGATCTTAGGGATCTTGTAGTTGCCATTATCCTGATCGAGAGTCTCGACCTTGAGCATTGGAATACCTGCAAGCTCCTCAATAGAGAGATTTACATGAGACTCATCGTTCTCGTAATCCTTCTCAGCGAAAGGTTCAACGATAGAAGCAACGTCCATATCCTTCTTGAAATATACAGAAGCCTCCTCATAGTTCTTCAGAGTAGCTGGCATTTCGGAAATATCCTTTGCAGCCTCACCCTCAGACTCTGTGCCGGAAGCGGCTGTTGAATCAGCTGTTGACTCAGGAGCAGCTGTTGTTGTAGTAGCCTCTGTTGTTGTAGCAGCTGTAGTTGTTGTAGTAGTTTTTGCCTCAGCCTTTGATGAAGAAGAATCATCAGAGCTGCCGCAAGAAGCGAACATAGCACTTGTAAGTGTAAGTGCAAGAGCGCAAGCTAAAAACTTTTTCATTTTAATAACCTCCGTTTAATTGTCATGCTATACACATAGCCTGACCTATATTTACTTTTGTATTATAACACAACTGTCACATATTTTCAATATACTATTTGCACAATTTAAGCACATGATTTCATATGTTTTGCACAGAAATCGTTTACAAATTAGTGCAGGTTACACAAACGAACAAAAAAAACAGAGCTTCCCGAATGACAGAAAGCTCTGTATAAATTCACTTATTCAAGTGTGTTATCTGTGAGAGATTACTTTCTCTTAGAAATAACGATAGCTGCACCAGCAAGTGCTACGCCAGCGAGTGCAAGACCTGCTGTTGCGCCTGTAGCTGCTGTGTTGTCAGAAGCTGCTGTTGAAGAAGTAGCTGTTGTTGTTGTGCCAGCCTTTGAAGATGTAGCTGCTGTTGAAGTAGCTGTTGCAGAAGACTTGTCGTCCTTCTTAGACTCGTCCTTCTTAGACTCTGTGCCTGAAGCTGTTGAATCAGTCTTAGAGCTTGACTCCTCAGCTACTGGCTTCTTCTGAACTTCCTTCTTGTCCTTGTTAGAACCAGCCTCGAAGAGAACGTTGCCGTCAGCACCAAGAACCTTGATACCTACAACGTCGATACCCTTAAGGTCTGCTGCCCAGTTGTTGATACCAACTGCTGCGTAATTATCAGCATCGCCGTCTGTTGTTGCGAAAACAGGAGCGTCACCGAGGTATTCAAGAACGTATGTGCCTTCCTCGTCTGTTGTGTAGCAGAGAGTATCCTTTGGCTTATCGTCCTCAACCCAAGAGCCGCCAGCCCAGTCCTTAGCGTTCCAGCCGCCTGATGCTGAGTTGAAGTTGATTGATCCGCCACCGCCGATCGTGTTCCAATCGTTGTTATCAACCTTGATTGTGAATGAAGCACCGTAAACAGTTCCAAGGTCAGCAATAGCATCCTTGTTAGGCATATCTTCGTCCTTACCATTGAAGTATACAGCGAAGAGGTCATCCTGAGTCTGTCTAGCGATTTTAAGAAGGTCATCGCTTACGTTGAGCTTTGTGCCTGCTGCGGATGCTGGGATCATTGCCATAGAAGCTACGATAGCTGCTGCTGACATACCAGCGAGAATCTTAGAAATTTTCATCGTTAATCTCCTCCATATGAATATAGTTTTATGAATTGTCATTCAATTCTAGTCTTATTATAGCAGACTTTCTCCCTAAAATCAAGGGGTTTTCACTTTTTTTATTCCAAAAAGTGTTGAAATTTCTAACAATATTGCCACACTTCTTTTGTGCATTAATCACAGAAAACGTTATCATTTTTTGCTTTTTACAACAATTGTCAGTCCTATCTGTCATTGAATCTCTGCAAGAACTGCTTTGTTCTTTCGTTCTGGGTCTGACCGAAAACTTCCTCCGGAGTACCCTCCTCCACGATATAGCCGTCGTCCATAAAGATAACATGATTTGCCACATCACGGGCGAATGCCATTTCATGGGTGACGATGACCATAGTCATTTTCTCTTTGGCAAGCTCTTTTATTACCTTTAATATCTCCCCTGTAAGCTCAGGGTCAAGTGCGGAGGTCGGCTCGTCAAAGAAAAGTATCTGCGGTTTCAAAGCCAATGCTCTTGCGATAGAAACTCGCTGCTGCTGACCGCCTGAAAGCTCGCAGGGATAAGACTTGCCTTTAGTTTCGAGTCCCATTTTCTTTAAAAGCTCTTCGCAGTTGGCTTTTGCCTCCGCTTTTGGCTGTTTAAGGACATGGAGAGGTGCTTCCATTATATTCTGATTTACAGAAAAGTGTGGAAAAAGGTTGAAATTCTGGAACACAAGACCTATTTTCAGGCGGATATCCCTGAGGGTCTTAGAGGGTGCATACACCGCCTTGCCATTTTCTGTATGGAACATATTCACGCCGTCAACGTTTATCTCTCCGCCGTCTGCTTTTTCAAGCTGGTTTATACAGCGCAAAAGTGTTGATTTACCGCTTCCCGACGGACCTATTATTGCGACTACCTCGCCCACCTCAACGTTAAAAGAAATATCTTTGAGCACCTTAAGGCTGTCAAAGCTTTTAGAAATATTTTTCACTTCAAGAATAGCCATATGAGTTCTCCTTATTTATAATAATCGAATTTCTTTTCGATAACGGCAAATGCCACCGTCACGATAGCGTTGAGTACGAAATAGAATGCGCCTGCGATAAAAAGCGGTGTGATAGAGCTATACAGGTTCATCTGCTGTTTTGCCTTCATTGTTATCTCAGCGAATGCGATAACGTTTGCGAGAGAGGTATCCTTTACAAGGACGATGACCTCATTCGATGTGGCAGGGATAACACGCTTTGTGACCTGGGGCAGGATTATTCTAAAAAATGTCTGCATTTTCGTCATGCCGAGCATTGAAGCCGCTTCGTACTGTCCCTTTGGGATAGCCTCGATACCGCCTCTGAAAATCTCTGCGAAATACGCCGCATAGTTAAGGACAAATGCTGTAACAAGGGCGATAAACATATAGTTCTCATTGTTTTTTATATTGGTAAGCACGTCATAGATACCGCCTGTTTTGCCCTGCTTTGCAGCACTTGCGATAATAAGCGGTACTGCATAGTAGATAGCGATTATCTGAAGCATGAGCGGTGTGCCACGCATGACAAGTATATAGAGATTTGTCAGCCACGAGATAGGCTTGAAGCGGCATTTTTTCAGCATTGTCACAAGCACGCCCACAGGTATTGAAAGCACGATGGTCCATGCAAAAAGCTTCAGTGTATTAGGCAGGAACTCCAGCAGGATCTCCGTGACCTTTTTTACTTCCTCAAAAGTCATAAATATTCATTCCTTAACAAAATATTACGATAACACGTCACCGTATCAGCGTATTAATACATTATACTACATATTTTGCGACTTGTCAAACAATTTAGTGAGGAATGAGGAGTGAGGAGTGAGGAGTGAGGAGTGAGGAATGAAGGTATCGCCTGCGGCGATGATTTTTTTATTGCGAACTGCGTTCGCACAATTAACTCACCAACGTTCTTATTAACTTATCTCTTGGAGTATCTCAAACCACAGCTATGCTAATTCCTCATTCCTAATTCCTCATTTGTCATTCCTCACTCCTCACTTTAAATCAGTTTTCTTCGTTCTTCAAAGCCAAAACCGCTTCACGGACTTTCGCCATAAGCTCTTCGGGGGTTTCGCCATTAGGATAAATAGGCTCACCGTAAACGACTTTTACTTTATATTTGCTAAGACGCTTCCAGTTGAAAAGCCTTGGGAGCTTTCTGTCTGGCGGGAATATCTCGTGTCCGCCTTTGATGTAGGCTGGTACTATAGGTACATTGGCTTCGATAGCAAGGACGGCTGCACCGCTTTTGAACTTGCCCATTTCACCGGTTTTGCTTCTTGTACCCTCCGGGTGAACTAGCACACCCCATTTCTGACCAAGCTTTTTACGCAGAGCCGCCATTGTTTCGTCTACTCTGCCGCCTCTGTCAACAGGCACCATACCGCCTATTCTTACTATAAGTCGGCTGGCTAAACTGCCGTTGAAAAGCTCTTTTTTCGCCATACAGCAGAATTTTGCAAAACGCTCGTATCTGAAATTCAGGGTGAGGAAGATAAAATCAAAATTTGAAACGTGATTTGCACAGATTATATAACCGTCCTTATCAGGTAGATTTTCCTCGTTTGCGACCTTGACTTCGTAGAAGGCTGTCACGAGGTTTCTGTAAAAGCGGTAAATACGATAGTCTATCTTTTTCTTGTCCAGAGGATAGAGCATTGATTTCACTGTTTGTGGCTTTATGCGGTTTGGGTTTTGAACGAGAGCGATAAGCTTGCCCACTGTCATGTTCTTATCCATACAGCCGTCAACACGCACACCACTGAACTCCTCTATCTCCAATGCAAGCTCAATAGCTGAGAGGGAGTCTATGGTGAACTCCTGCAAAAATTTTGTACTGAGCTTGACTTCATTCGGCTGAACGTGTGCTATTTTTGCCACGGCGTTTCTCACCATTGACGGGATATCCGACGGGTCGATACTATTTTTCGCCTGTTTTGTAAGGCTGTCAAGGTCATCCTCCATGACCATTTTTTTCAGCAGATAACGCTTTGGCTTGCCGATAGCTGTTCTTGGTATAGAATCCACAAAATGTATGCCGCTTAGCTTCATTGCCTGACCTGCAGAGGAGCTTATCTCTTTTAGCTTTTCTTCCGTCTGCTCACGCTTATCCTCAGCACAGACCACAAAGGCGTGCACCTCGTCATAGCTTCCCTCTTTCGCAGGCACTCCGCAGACCACAAGCTCGTCAACGCTCTCAATGCCCCTATAGACCTGTTCGATATCGTCAGGGGCGGCTTTTTTGCCTGTGGATAGAACGATATTTTCTTTACATCTGCCGAGAATGACGATATTTTTATGCTTATCGAACCTTGCAAGGTCGCCTGACTTGAACCAGCCGTCAGGATTGAAAGCTTCATCTGTGGACTTTTTGTCGCCATAGTAGCCTATCATCATATAAGGTGACTTTATGAGAAGCTCACCGCTGCGGTCGATTTTAACTTTTATATCGGGGTACGGCTTGCCGCAGGTGTCGGCATAGACGTGCTTGCCATATGTGCCGATAGTTGGTATGCTCGTTTCGGTCGCACCGTAGTTGTTCACAATATTAAAGCCTGTGCCGTAGAAGAAATCAAATGTATCCTTTGACATCGGCGAGCCTGCGGAGCAGAGAAATCTAAGTTCGCCGTCCAAGACTTTGTGTATCTTTGCGAAGATCTTTTTGCCGCTGTTTATGCCGTAGATCTTACGCTGATGAAGTGCAACAGGAAACATTTTCTTGAAAAGTGCTGAAGATACTTTGCTTGCGTTGATCTGCTGCATTATCTGGGTTTTCAAAAGCTCATAGACCTTTGGCACGCCCGGGAAAACTGTTGGCTTGAAGTTTTGGAAGCCTGCGGAAAGACCCTTTGCACTGAGAGACTCAATAAAGCACACTGTTCCACCTGTGAGGAGAGGGGCTAAGACCTGTGCAAAAAGTCCGTAGATATGGCTGTTTGGCAGGATTCCGAGATAGCGTTCGTTATCGGTTATGCCGTTGCACTGGCAGACCATTTTGCAGGAATTTATTTGTGAATCGTGGGTGTGCATGATGCCTGAGGCTGTTCTTGTCGTACCGCTGGAGAAGATTATCACTGCGATATCAGGGTCGCCTACTTCACCTTGGCGGAGTATATTTTCCCCTGAACCGTCTAGTCTGTCAAGCTTGTTTTGGATATCGAGAACAGGCATATTTTTCACGCTTGTAAGCTTCTTTGCCGCCTTTTGAGAAGCGACAACGCACACAGGCTGTGACTTTTTCACCAGTGCGACAAGCTCTGCCGCAGGAAGCGAATAATCCAAAAGGACGGCTGTGGCATTTAGCTTTGCACAGGCGAGAAATGCGATATTCCACTCAGGTCTGCCCTCAGAGGCGATGCAGACCCTATCCCCTGCCACAACGCCCATGGCTTTAAGGCGACTGCAAAAAACATCAGCCTGCTGCAAAGTTTGTCCGAATGTATATTCCTTTGTTTCACCCTCGTCATTCATCATCACGAGAGCGGTCTTGCTATAGCGGTTTATTGCCGTTTTTCTAAATTCGTTATAAATGTTCATAGCAGTTTCCTTTCCGCACCTCAGACTTTCTGAGAGTTGCCTTTCATTGTTTGCTCAAGTGCCTCAACAGCTTTTTCGGAGCTGTCAAGGAGCATATCCAGATTTTCTTCCCCTAATGCGTCAACAAACACGGTGAAATATTTTTCAAGACGCTGTCGCTTTTCTTCAATGGACTTTTCACCTTTTGGGAGGAGTTTCACCTGCACACGGCGTTTATCCTCAGGGTCACGCACGAGGCTAACAAAGCCTTTTTTCTCCATTGTGCTGAGAACAGAGGTCACACGCTGACGTGATATCATAAGGTCACGGCTTATATCTGAGGGGTAGACTATGCCCTCGGCTGTGCTAAGATAGACTATCACTTTGCTTTCGCCCTGAAAAAGCTCTGCAAGGTCGTCCATATATCCTGTTTCAAAAAATCGTCTGAAAACTTCTCCAAAACGCTGGGCTGTTTTATCGTTCATTGTTATTCCTCCAAATGTCAAGGCAGTTGATTGTCAACACTGTTGATTATACACCCTGTTGATGAATTTGTCAAGTGCATGGCTTGTTATGGTACAAATGCCCTTGACAAAATGTCTATATCATACTATAATAATATGGTATAAATCTTTCGGCAAACGCCGAAACACCGAAAGGAGGATATGCTTTTCAAAGGTCGAAAGGCATGATCTGGATATGATAAAGGACGTACAGGAAAAAATTCTTCAGTTAAAGAAAGAAAACGATATTTGTATACTTGCGCACAGCTATCAGGCTAAGGAGATAGTAGAGGTAGCAGATATTACGGGTGATTCATACAAGCTAAGCGTTGAGGCGCAGAAGGTCTCAAACAAAAACATACTTATGTGCGGAGTGCATTTTATGGCTGAGGCGGCAAAAATGCTCAACCCTGACAAGAACGTATATCTTGCAAATCCATCGGCAGGCTGTCCAATGGCAGAGCAAATGGAACCTGAAATGATAGAAATGATAAAGGCACAGGAGCCTGACAGAAAGGTAGTATGCTACATAAACACCACAGCCGCACTCAAGAGGGTTTGCGACGTTTGCGTTACTTCCTCGTCTGCGGTGAAGATAGTAAAGAACATGGACGCTGACAAGATACTGTTCATTCCTGACTGCAATCTTGGTGCATTCGTAAAAAAAGCCTGTCCTGAAAAGGATATAATGCTTTTGCAGGGCGGATGTCCTGTTCATGCGTCGGTAACAAAGGCTGACATGATAGCGGCTAAGGAGGCTCACCCTGATGCACTGGTGCTTTGTCACCCTGAGTGTATCCCTGCTGTAAGCGAAATGGCTGATTATGTTGGTTCGACTTCAGGCATAATGAATTTTGCGGCTGAGTCTGACGCAAAGGAGTTCATCATAGGCACTGAGATATCTATTGCGGAGCATTTGCAGTACAGATTCCCTGAGAAGGAGTTTTACATACTCTCAAAGAAGATACTTTGTCCTAACATGAAGCTCACCACTCTTATGGACGTTTACAAGACCTGCGAGGGCATCGGCAACGGCGGCGGTTTTGAGATAAAAATGACAGACGAGGAGATAACCTCTGCAAGAAAATGTATCGACGAAATGATACGTCTTGGGGGCTGATATAATGGATAATTACACCATAAAGATCGCAAAGGGGCTTGCAAACAACGCAGACGCCAGGCTCATAAGACAGCAGGTATTCGTTGAGGAGCAGGGCTTTGTGAACGAATTTGACGATATCGACCATGAGGCTTATCATGCTGTTATCTACACAGGAGGATATCCCATTGCAACAGGCAGGCTGTTTGACGAAAATGGCGAAGCGCACATTGGGCGTATCTGCGTGAGAAAGGCATATCGTGGCAGAGATCTTGGCAGAATGATAGTGGAAGCCCTTGAAAAGCAGGCTGAAAAAGTGGGCTACAAGGAAGTCGGCTTATCGGCGCAAACGAGAGTACAGCAATTTTATGAGAAGCTTGGCTACAGGGCATATGGTGATGTTTACAAGGACGAATACTGTCCGCACATTGCAATGAAAAAGACCCTTTCAGGGGAATAGATATGAAAAAGGACGACTTGGGGTCGTCCTTTTTTTTGTGGCGTTTAATGAACAAAACAGTTTGTGATTGAAACGAACGAGAGTGGCGGGACGTCGAGGGCGCCGTCCCCTACACAAAAAAATTGCGCCGCTCCCCTACATAAATGTATTGATAAAAAACGATAATAATATAAATTTTTGTAGGGGCGAACAGCGTTCGCCCGTTTACCGCAAGATTGCCCACCGCTCGCAAGATATCAATTCGCCCCACAAAAATTGCACATAATTTGCGCACAAAAAAGGACGGAATCGCTTCCGTCCTTGATTTTTTAGCTATTTACTGTTTCCATGATAGCGTCAACTATTTCAGGGAAATACCAGCCGCCCTCGGATCTGTTGAGAAGTCCGAAGTTCTCACCGTTTCCTATTCTTGTGCCGTTATCCCACCAACAGCATGGTACGCCATACTGCTTTGCGGTGCTGAGATAATCCTTTACACACTGAACTCTTGCTTCTGTATTAGCCTTATTTACGGAGCCGAACTCACCGATTATTACAGGTATTCCCTTGCTGAGGAACACTTCATCTATATCGGTAAAGAGTGTTGTGATAGAAGAGTCGATACTTGTATACTGGTCTGTGCCTGCGGTATCAAGTGCAAATGAATATGGAAGATAAGCATGGATAGAAACTATTATCTTATCGTCGCCCTGCGGAACTTCCAAAGCTTCCATGTTCTGCTTTGATGATGAAGCGGCATATGGCGTTACCATTATACATCTGTTAGGGTTGTTTCCGCCTGAGGCACGAACAGTTTCAACAAACGCCTTTGCGTACTGATTTACGACCTCTCTTGACTCGGCGTCGCCTATCCACTCGTTGCCCTCGCCTCTAAGTCTAGGTTCATTCACACCCTCGAAAATGAGGTGCTCGTCATAGCCCTGAAATCTGTCGCATATCTGCTTCCAGAGGGCTTTGAGCTGCTCTATATCCTTATCGGCACGGTCTTTCTTAGGCATATACCACTCCTCGTGGTGGGTGTTGAGGATAACGAACATTCCGTTGTCGATACCGTAATCGACAATTTCCTGAACTCTGTTCATCCATGCTTCGTCAACTGTATAGTTCTCGTCCATGTGAGTGCCCCATGAAACAGGAAGTCTGAACACGTTGAAGCCTGCGTCCTTGACCTGGTCTATCATCAATTTTGTGGTTTCCACATTTCCCCATGAGGTTTCAGCGTCAAGACCTGAGCCTGTGGCGTCCATGGTATTGCCAAGATTCCAGCCCACTTTCATCTGAGCCACAAGGTCTTTTGCAGTGGTCACTGTCATAGGGTCATTGGTATGCTTCTGAGTATTTTCTGTAGCTGAAGAATCGTTTTCAGCCTTTGAGGAGCTGTCCGAACTGCCACAGGCTGTCATCATTGATACGCCCATTGCAAGGGAAAGCACTGCTGAAAGTAGTCTTTTGATTTTCATATTTTGGTTTTCCTTTCTCACCATATAAAATAATAACATTTATATTTTAGCTCATTAATGTGGATTTGTCAATAGATTTTGCGTTTCAACTTACACAAAAAGTACAAACAATGTCTACAAATAACACAGACGCTTTTTGAAGGAGCGACCTTGGGTTGCCTGATAACCACTAGCTTTGTCAAGAAGCTACGGGTGAACATTATTCGTCCCTACCTCATGTGATAGGATACCGCAAAAAAACAGGCAAAGCTTATTTGCACTGCCTGTTATCTTTTTATCTATCCCTCCGCAGGCTTTGGCGGCACTATGACCTCCAATTTACCCTCTCTAAGCGAGGTGATATAATCTTTTATGGAATTGATAGGCTCGTCAGTTGCAACACCACTGATACAGCTGTCCTCTACCCACAGGTGGTGATTATCCGTACCGCCCGTCTGTGCAAAGCCGAACTGTTCGGCATACCATTTTGCACGCTGATTATAGACCTCTTTGCCGTTGCCGCTGTTATAGACCTCAACTCCGTCTATCCACTTCGGCAGGAGCTTTATTTCATGGATATACCAATCTGCTTCACGGAAAGGGTGGGCATGGACTAGCACGCCCCCTGCTTTATGCACTCTGTCGGCAAACTGATAAAAGCTTATATCACTGATGTTATCATTGGCAAGAAGAAAGTCCTTGTCGATGCCATAGGTCAAAAGGTCTGCACCGAAATAGGAATACTCCAGACCGAAAAAAACTTTCAGACCTATCTCGTCACCCACTTCTTTGGCATTCTCATAGCCCTTGCAGAACTTGTTCACTCTGTCCTCCCAACTGTCAAAGTTGGTGACAGCACAGTTGCCGTTGAAAAAGTGATCGGTGACGATGATCCCGTCATAGCCAAGGGCTTTATAACGCCTTGCCTGCTCTGCTCCGCTTGCAGAGGCACAGCCGCTTCCCTCGGCGGTATGCAGGTGTGTTTCATACCTGAACATCAGAAGTCCACGCCTCTGTTGATGACCTCCATGCACATTCTGCCGTTATGATAAGGGCATTTCCATGGACCGACTATTTCTTTCCAATCGTGTGGTTTATGGTCATAGGAAACCTCGGCATACCACTCTGAGCCTTCTCTCTTGTCGATTATCTCAGCCTTGATGTACTCCCAAACGCTTCTTGCGCTTTCAAGAAACTTCTTTTCTCCGCTGTGCTGATAAGCATTGATGAAGCCAACAACAGACTCGGCTTCTACCCACCATACACGCTTCTTGTCTATCTTATCGTTCTCACGCTCGTTGTTCAGTGCGCCGTTATCCAGAGCGATATTCTGGATATTATGAGAGATCTTAAGATCCATTTCAGCAAACTGCTTTTTAAGCTCCTCGTCACCCAAAGTATCGCAGGCAAGGTCCATAAGCCATGTTGCTTCGATATCGTGACCAAATGAATGGATATCTCCCACAAGGTCGAACTTTGTGTCAAAGAAAACTTTCAGAGCGTTTGTTTCAGGAGTATAAACAATATCTCTCATCTGACCAAGCTGGAATTTAAGCCTTTTAGCAACTTCCTCGTTGTGGTCTGCCTTATAAAGCTCGGTATAAGCTTCGATAAGGTGGAGGATAGCGTTCATTGTCTTATCAGCATGCAAGCCATTCTCAGAAAGAGCATCATTTGATACCAAGTTCCACTGTCTGTCAAAAGCTTCTCTGTAGCCGTACTCGTCGAGAGTGTTGTTCTCGATGTCGTGGAAAAGCTTATATGCAAGCTCAAGAGCTTCTTTATCTCCGCTTGCGTTATAGTAGCATGACAGTGCATAGATAGCAAATGCGATGTTGTATGTATGCTTCATAGTGTCGGCAGGCTCGCCCTTATAGTTCATCATCCAATAAACTCCGCCGTACTCATAGTCGATACAGTGGTTTTTGATAAACTCGTAAGCGTGGCGTGCGTTGTCAAGAAGTGTCTTATCGCCCAGAGTGATATACGCTTTTGAATAGAACCAAAGTATTCTTGCGTGGAGGATAACGCCCTTATCAGCCTGCTTATCCAGCTTGAGGTCATAGCTCATAAAGCCGTAAAATCCACCGTTCTCATCATCTCTCAGCTTGTTCCAGAAGGGAATGATATGTCCTGTAAGTTCCTTTTTGACTTCTTCAATTATCATCGTAAAAACTCCTTTTAAAATATATTGTCTACGATTTTTCTATTTCAATATTTCTTTAATGTTTCTATTTCAATATTTTCCTTGCCTCAACATAAAATCTCTTATCCTCGGCATGACCCATGGAGAACGTTTTTCTTGGCAGTGCGCCGTCAACGATAACTGTAGGGAAAAGCTCTTCCTTGCCCATGTCAGGGAGCATAAAGCCTATGGAATTTTCCTTTGCGGAAAGCTCTCTTATGACCTCTGCACCGTGGATATAGTCCACCTTGCCGCCATTTTCCTTAATATAGCTGTCAAGGAAATTCTGCAATGAGCCGACAGTGAGCTTTGAAGTCGGCTTATGTATATAGAGAGTCTTTTCCTCGCCGTTGTCGCAGACAACTATTGCCTGCTCTGCCTTTTCCTCAGAAAGCTCAAGAGCCGCTGTCATTTCGCTCATAAGAGCCTTTGTATCAACGTCTGTAACTATTCTATGGATAGCTTCAAATTCAAGTGCAGGCGAATGGAGATTAACTATCTCCACAAGGGCATATCTGCAAAGAGCATTGCTCATGTCCTTATGAGGGTTCTCTCTCTTCTGCTCCTCGTAAAATTCCTTTGCGGTAGCGAGAGAATGGTTGCCGTCACCCATTGCGTAAACGAGCGGTGAAGTTTCCTTAAGACCATACTTTGTATTGAAAGCGTCGATATCACCAAGCTTTTCAAGTGCGGCTATTATCTTTTCCTGCATAGGCTTGTCAATAAGATAGCCTGCGATATGACCACCCTTTTTCATAAGGTCAAAGTCATAGAGCTTTTTCATTTCTCCCTTGTGGGCTTCAAGCGGCTCAACAACGCTTTTTTCTGTATCGTCAACGAGTATCATGATATGCGGCAGCTCAACAGGTGCGCCACGTCTTACCTTTATTCTAGGCGGTATTCTCTCCACAACTGTGGCTTCTGTTGCTCTTACGGCAGATTTCGAGCCTTTGCGGTAGTCATACTCTTCAAGGTCGATAGCGCCAACAATGCCCGCTCTTACCTTTCCGTCAGACTGTGTTCTTTCAACGTATATCATAGCGTCCTTATACTCTTCAAAAACGCCCTCGCTGATATAGCTGTCCATATTCTTATGTATGTCGGCTATTCTTTCATCAACGTTATCGTCCTCCAGATAGACCTCAGGCAGGATAAGGTTAAGTGCGCTTTTTGCACCCTCTGTTATCTTTTTCACGTCAGCCCAATACTCAGGCTCAGAGGTATACTGGTCGCAGGCAACTACTGCCCATTTTGACATATCGGCGTTCTTAGGCAGAAGTATATCTGCGCTTTTAAATGCTGTTGACATTTCACTACACTCCTATTATTCTTATATCCAAAACAGGACGGTTGTTTTCACCGTCCTGCATATTGTTTTTATTCCTCAGAGCTGTCAGAGATATTCTCTGCCTGCTCGGCTTCGTCAGCCTGTACACCGTTTCCAGCACCGCAGCAATTCTTATACTTCTTGCCGCTTCCACATGGGCAAAGATCGTTTCTGCCCGGCTTCTTAGCCTTTCTTACGGTCATGTTATGATGCTCGCCCGGCTTGAGAACGTCCTCTCTCTTTGGAGCGGCGCTATTCTTCCTTACCTGAATGGTGAACAACATTCTTACAGTATCCTCACGGATAGAAGCTACCATATCGTCGAACATATCCATACCTTCCATACGATACTCGACTACTGGGTTCTTCTGACCGTATGAACGCAGACCGATACCCTTTTTCAGCTCGTCCATATCGTCGATATGTGCCATCCACTTTGTATCGACAACTTTAAGCAAAACGACTCTCTCTATCTCATGGAGAAGTTCCTGACCAAGGTCTTCCTCACGCTTTGCGTATATCTTCAAAGCTCTGTCTTCAAGGAGGTCAACGATATCCTTCTTTGTTATCTCGTCAAGCTCCTGTGGGGTATAGTTGAAGTCGTCCTCAACTGTGATTATGCCCATAAGTCTGTCCTTAAGACCCTGCAAGTTCCAGTTATCCTGAACGTCCTCGTCAGTGATATACATATTTACAGAATCCTCAACAAACTCCTTTATCATGCCGAGGATATTTTCATGGAGATCCTCTCCGTCAAGCACCTGCTGTCTTTGCTTATAGATTATCTCACGCTGTGTGTTCATAACGTCGTCGTAGTTAAGGACGTTCTTTCTGATGTTGAAGTTTCTGCCCTCTATCTTCTTCTGTGAGGACTCGATAACACTTGTGAGCATTTTTGACTGTATTGGAGTATTCTCGTCAACCTTGAAAGTATCCATCATAGATGTTATTCTCTCGCCGCCGAAAATTCTCATAAGGTCGTCTTCAAGTGAGAGGAAGAATGTGCTTTCACCCGGGTCGCCCTGACGGCCTGAACGTCCTCTGAGCTGGTTGTCGATACGTCTTGACTCGTGTCTTTCTGTACCGATTATATAAAGTCCGCCTGCCTCTCTTACCTTTTCAGCAAGCTCCTTTACCTCTTCTGAATACTTTGCATAGAGTTTCTTATACTCTGCTCTTGCAGCAAGAACTTCCTCGTCCTGAGTATTTGAGAAACCTGCTGCCTCGACAGCGACTTCCTCAGAATAGCCCATTTTCTGGAGGTCTGCAAGTGATTTATACTCAGCGTTACCGCCGAGCATGATATCAGTACCACGTCCTGCCATGTTGGTAGCGATAGTAACTGCACCGTATTTACCTGCCTGTGCAACTATCATAGCCTCACGGTCATGGTGCTTGGCGTTAAGTACCTCGTGCTTGATGCCCTTGTTTTTCAGAAGTCTTGAAAGATACTCTGACTTCTCAACGGAAACAGTACCAACAAGGACAGGCTGTCCCTTTTTATGGCACTCTATTACCTGCTCGATAACAGCGTTGAACTTGCCCTTTTCCGTTTTGAAAACAACGTCTGGGTGGTCAACTCTGATAACAGGCTTATTTGTCGGTATCTCGATAACGTCGAGCTTATAGATCTCTCTGAACTCGTCCTCCTCCGTAAGGGCAGTACCTGTCATACCTGACAGCTTGCCATAAAGACGGAAGTAGTTCTGATATGTGATAGTAGCGATAGTCTTTGACTCTCTTGCTATCTCAACGCCCTCTTTTGCTTCGATAGCCTGATGCAGACCGTCATTGAAACGTCTGCCCTGCATGATACGGCCTGTGAACTCGTCTACGATAAGAACTTCTCCGTCCTTAACAACGTAGTCGATATCCTTTTTCATAACGCCGTTTGCCTTGATAGCCTGATTGATGTGGTGGGCAAGGGTCATATTATCAGCGTCCATAAGGTTTATAACGTTGAACGCCTTTTCTGCTTTCTTAACACCGCTCTTTGTAAGTGTTGCGGTCTTAGCCTTTTCGTCGATAATATAGTCGCCGTCCAGAAGGTCGTTATCTGCCTTATCGTCCATTTCAACAACTGTAACAGGTTTCAGGGTCTTTGCAAATCTGTCAGCAAGTGAATAAAGCTTTGTTGACTTGTCGCCCTGACCTGAAATGATAAGCGGAGTTCTTGCTTCGTCTATGAGGATAGAGTCCACCTCATCCACAATAGCGAAAGCGTGCTCTCTCTGAACCTTATCTTTCTTATAGATAACCATGTTGTCACGGAGGTAATCAAATCCGAACTCGTTATTTGTACCATATGTAATATCAGCGTTATAAGCTTCCCTCTTCTGCTCCTTGTTCATGCCCGTAAGCACAACGCCGATAGAAGTGTTCAGGAAGTGGAACACCTTACCCATTTCCTCAGACTGGAACTTAGCAAGATAGTCATTTACTGTTACAACGTGAACTCCATTTCCTGTAAGGGAGTTAGCATAAGCCGCCAGACAGGCAACGAGAGTTTTACCTTCACCTGTTTTCATTTCGGCGATACGTCCCTGATGAAGAACGATAGCACCGATTATCTGGACAGGGTAAGGTTTTTTGCCAAGCACTCTGAACGCAGCTTCACGGCAAACCGCAAGAGCGTCAGGAAGAACGTCATCAAGAGTTGAAAGCTCGTCCAGCTTGCCCCTCAGAATGGCAGTCTGTCCGCCCAGCTCCTCGTCAGACATATCGGCATACTTACTTTCAAGCTCGAGTACCTTATTTTTTATAGGCTCGATCTTGGCAAGCTCTTTTTTAGAATAGTTGCCGAATATTTTATCAAATAATCCCATGTTTCAATCCACCTTTATTTATTCTCCTGCCAGAATTTACGGCAGGAAAAAGTTAAAAAATATACTATGCTATAAATACACTATTATATTATACAATATCCCCTTTTAAAAGTCAAGCAATTTATGTAACGTTTTACAAACAAAAAACGACGGACAGTGTTTTCTCACTGCCGCCGCACCAATGGACTATTTCTGCATTAGTCTGTATTCGCTGATACCTGTCAGCACTGTAAACGCCACCTGACGCTGATAGTCCTCATTCTCCAATTTCTGAGCCTCCTCAGGGTTTGAAAGAAAACCGCACTCTATCATCACCGCAGGATTTTTGGTATTATTAAGTAGATAAAGTTCGTCGCCTACCGGCTTAGTTTCTCTGGTATTGTCAGGCTGTAAAAGGGAAACGAACTGCTTTTGCATCACTCCCGCAAGCTTTTCACCCTCGGCATTGTCTTTAGAATAGAACATCTGCGCACCGCTGTAGCGGCTGTCGGTAAACTGATTTTGGTGTATGGAAACTGATATGCCGTCGGAATATTTCGAGAATATGGCAAGGCGGTTTTTCATATCGGACTTTTTCTGCTCGCCCAGTCCCTCAGTGCCTTTATCGTAGATAGAGATATCGCTTTCACGGGTGCAAACAACATCATAGCCGAGAAGCTTCAGACCGTCACGGAGGCTTTCCGCCACCGCAAGGTTTATCCCCTTTTCAGGCGTGCCGTCAACGGATACACAGCCTCCGTCCATACCACCGTGGCCTGGGTCGATGACCACCACAGGCTTATCCATGGTCGTTTTCACCGCCCCACCTGTCATGACGGCTTCACCGTTGTTTTTGCCATACCAGCACACTGCCGCAAAGCCTGCTATCACCACACAGCACAAAATATTCTGCAATCTTCTGAACATATATCCGCCCTCCTAGTTTTTGTCCTTTGTACAAGTTATGCGGACAAAGGACGGCTTATGCAAAAAAATCACCGCACCACGAGAGGGTACGGTGATAAAATATTCAGCACGCAGATAATATGCCAATATATGGGTGAACGCTGTTCACCTCTGCATATATTAGGATGAAAAGACTATTTCTTTTTACGCTTTGCACATATCGCCAAACCTGCTCCAGCGGCTATTATTGCGGCTGTAACGCCTGCCGCCGCACCTGTTGACGGATTTGTTGACGAATCGGTATTATAATTCTTTGAAGCCTGAGAGCCTGCTGTTTTGTCAGGGTTAGAGATATCATTTGAAGTGTTCTTCTTTTCTTCATATGTAAAGTTAGCTCCGCCCACAACGTCCCCAAGCTTATACTCGTCATATGACTCTGCAAGGGTGCCTTCATTATTAGGGACTTTGTTTTCGCCCATGGTGCTTATTGTTACAGAAAGCTCATCATAGTCGCTGTTAAGCTTTGAAAGATACGCCTGAAACTCCTCTGATGTGGCTTTCTTTCCCTCGATGGTGTATGAAGTCACGCCTTTTTTGCTGTCATATTCTGCGGTGCAGACATCAGCGATAAGACATTCACCAAGACAGCTAAAAAGCTTTCTCACTGCGTAATGCTCCTTGCCGTCCTCTGTATATCTATCCTCTGAGAGGTATGTTTTTTCGCCAGTCTGCTTGTTTACATAAGGCTTGAAGCCGAAGCCGTTCTCACCGTCGCCATGGTCGTTCGACACATTGGTATCCGCCAAAAAGCCTGCATTGCCCATACCGATAACGTCATAAAGCCTTAAAGCAGTACCTTCATCTAAGAGGTCTGCAATACCGCCGATAACAAAGTCAGGAACGCCGTCAAAGTTTAAATCCTCAAACCAACTGTTATAGCTCCAATCAACATCACTAGCAATTTCAGAAGGAACGTCAACCATCATCTCTTTAAGAAGATCGACCATCTCGACTATTACGCTTATCATATCGTCCTTTGTGTTCTCCGCCGTCATGACAACGCAGTTATACTCGTTATACATTTCCAGAAGCTTATCAGCGTCAGCCTGTGCAGTTTCATCTGATGTCAGCTCTGTATTTTCCACTTCAAGAGGGATAAATCTGCTGAGGGTGAATTTATAGTTATAATACTCGCTCTCGCTGACCTCTTTGCCGTCTGTTTTGTAAACAGTGCTGTCAGTTTCCAAATCGTATTCTTCCGAGCAAAGCTCCTTTTCAGTAACGCCTTTTTCAGGGTCAAAGGTCATAGTTTTTATCTTATCGTTACTTGAAAAATATGATACCTCCCCTGTATAAAGATCTCTGTAAGGCATATAATCAAAGCCCATAAATCCCGGAAAATACTGTCCGTTCGCAACAGTGTCATCTATCTTTATCTCCTTACCGTCCTTGGTAAGAATAGAATAATGTCTGTCGCCGTCAGCCATTTCACCGCCTATTATAAACTCAGGCACACCGTCATAATCCAGATCCATGAACCATGAGCCATAGTCGAAATAGGTCTTATCGCCGTCTGCAACACTGTCCATACTCTTTAAAATATCAGGCAGCTTGCCGTCTATGAAATTGACGAAGTCTTCTCCTGCGTCCTTATCAAGAACATAGGAAGCGTCTGCCGAAGCTGTAGTGAACATCATGCTCGCTGACATAATGACCGCAATTGCCGCCGCACTTATCTTTTTTATCATACATATCACCCCACAAAAATAGTTTTCATACATATACCTACTTAATATTTCATACATATACCTACTTAATATATAACATATATCAAATAAAAAGTCAAGAAAAAAGCTGACCAAAGCACACACTTTGGTCAGTTTATCACTTTTTGGGAAAGGGTATTTAGCAATATTGTATTATTGCAGATCGCCTCTGTTAAATTCTGAAAGCTCAAGACCCTCGTTTCTTTCAAGCGCCCAGCGGATATTCCACTCGCTTGTGAAAAGAAGCAGATAGTTGTCACGGAAGTCCTTGACAAGCTTTGTGTCACTTGAAAGCTTCAATGTCTTAGGGTCGATATCCTTGTTATCTATCCAGCGGATATAAGAATAAGGCAGACCCTCTTTGAAGAGGTCAACGTTGTACTCATTTTTCATTCTGTATTCAAAAACTTCAAGCTGAAGAACGCCCACAACGCCCACGATAACTTCTTCCATACCGCTGTCAGGCTCATGGAATATCTGTATCGCACCCTCTTGTGCGATCTGTGTTGTACCCTTTACGAACTGCTTTCTTTTGAGGGTATCCTTCTGACGGACTCTCATAAAATGCTCAGGTGCAAAGGTCGGGATAGACTCGAACTCGAACTTTTTCTTTGGCGAGCAAATCGTATCACCGATAGCGAAGATACCTGGGTCAAACACACCGATTATATCTCCTGCATAGGCCTCGTCGATTATCTCTCTTTCCTGAGCCATTATCTGCTGAGGCTGAGAAAGTCTGAGCTTTTTATTGCCCTGAACATGGAGAACCTCCATATCCTTATCGAACTTGCCTGAGCAGATACGCAGGAAAGTGATACGGTCACGGTGAGCCTTGTTCATATTCGCCTGAATTTTGAATACGAAAGCCGAGAACTCAGGGTCGAACGGATCTATGATACCGGCAGAGGAATTTCTCGGAGTAGGAGAAGTTGTCATTTCGAGGAAGTTTTCCAAAAACGGCTCTACGCCGAAGTTTGTAAGAGCAGAGCCAAAGAACACAGGCGAAAGCTCACCCTTTCTCACCTTTTCGATATCGAACTCATAGCTTGCGCCATCGAGAAGCTCGATATCATCGCAGAGAGTTGAGTGGAGATCCTCGCCGATAAGGCTGTCAAGTGACGGGTCGGAAAGGTCGACTTCTGTAGCTGCCACCTGATGCTGTCCACCGCTTGCCTCAAAAGAGATTATATGCTTTTTATCTCTGTCATAAACGCCCTTAAACTCTTTGCCTGAGCCGATAGGCCAGTTCACAGGATAGGTCTGGATACCAAGCTCAGACTCTATCTGCTCCATAAGATCGAAAGGATTTCTGGACTCACGGTCCATTTTATTTACGAAAGTAAATATAGGGATATGGCGCATAACGCAGACCTTGAAAAGCTTTCTGGTCTGATTTTCCACACCCTTTGAAGCGTCTATTACCATTACGGCTGAGTCCGCAGCCATAAGAGTACGGTAGGTATCCTCAGAGAAGTCCTGATGTCCAGGAGTATCCAGAATATTAATACAATAATTTTTATACTGAAACTGCATAACAGAAGAAGTAACAGAGATACCTCTTTGTTTTTCTATTTCCATCCAGTCTGAAACAGCATGGCGGGAGTTCTTTTTACCTTTTACAGCACCTGCCTGAGCTATTGCACCACCATAGAGCAGAAATTTTTCCGTAAGAGTTGTTTTACCTGCGTCAGGGTGGGAAATTATCGCAAAAGTACGGCGGCGTTTGATCTCATCTTCAAGCTTACCCAAAATTATTCCTCCATATTTCATTGCATTTTTAAACATACCTTGTTAGTATAGCACAGTATCGCTTAAATTGCAAGAGATTTTTTATGAAGAAAGCGGCGTTTGTAGAATGAGGAGTGAGGAATGAGGAATTATGGTATCGCCTGTCGGCGATAAATTTTTTGATAGGGGCGAACGCTGTTCGCCTGCTTCTTGTTTGCCAAACTTGCGTTATCCCCCATATTTGGCTTCAAGTTCTACTGCCGCAAAATCGCTTCGCTCGGTGTTGGCTTCAAAACTCGGTGCGGCTATGTCATTCCTCACTCCTCACTCCTCACTCCTCACTTAAACCGCTCCTCACTTAACTTCGTTCCTCACTTAAACAGCCGTTGACATTCTCCACAAACTATGCTAAAATCAAATTATAAGCAATCAACTATCGAACCTACAAAGGAGGCTGTTTTATGAAAGATCTGCTCGAACTTATGAAAACCAGAAGAAGTGTACGAAAATACAAGCCTGACATGATACCTCAGGACGTTCTCGACCGCATCATAATAGCAGGAACTTATTCCGCCACAGGAAGAAACTTGCAGTCACCTATTATCATTGCTGTCACCAACAAGGAAATGCGCGACAAAATTTCTGAGATGAACAGAAAGATAGGCGGCTGGGCTGAGGGCTTCGACCCGTTCTATGGTGCGCCTGTTATTCTTATCGTACTGGCTGACAAATCCTGCCCGACTTATATTTATGACGGAAGTCTTGTAATGGGCAATCTTATGCTTGCCGCTCACAACGAGGGCGTTGGAAGTTGCTGGATACATCGTGCAAAGGAAGAATTTGAGTCTGAAGAAGGCAAGGAGATCCTCCGCAGCCTTGGCATCGAGGGCGAATACGAGGGCATCGGTCACTGCGCACTCGGCTACACTGAGGGTGAATATCCTGAGTGCCTCAAGAGAAAAGACAATTGGGTATACTATATCAAATAATCCTGACAAACTATCTAAACAAAAAAACGGAGCGGTCAAAACCGTTCCGTTTTTTGTTCTTATTAATGAGCTGTCACGTCAGAAAATTCTATGCCGACCTGCTTGCCCTCATATGTTGCGGAATACTCGAACGTTGTGCCAACAACTGTCGCCTTGCCATTGCTGTCTATCTTGAGCTTGCACTTCGGAAGCTTCTGGATATAAAGCTGTTTTGTTTCCCCAGGATAGTTGTTGTCATATATCTGAAGGATATATTTTCTGTGGCAATCAGAATCCTGAATAAGTCCGATAGCGTTCACTGTATGAGTATCGTCTATAGTTGTAACAACCGGTATGCCAAGGCTGAGCTGATCTTCAAGCTTTTCAAAGCCCTTACTGTCGTTGTTAAGGTTATACTCTGACGAAGAATCGTCCCACTGGAGGGCGTTAAGTCTGTAGAGTGCCTTTGCGAACTCTGCGTCATTTGAGGAATAGCCGCCCCTTATTTTGTCAATGCCGTTTGCTATATCCATATCAAGCAGTTCTACCTTTTTCCAGCGGAGATTGCCGCCTGATATTTTTGTAACGTCCTTTACCCAGCCCTTGTTCTTGCTGTCATACTTATAGTCATCATTAAGGGTGAGAATATCCCCTGTGCAGGAATAGTCTAGATACTTTGTAACGTCTGAATATGTGCCCGCAAAAAGGTCTGAGGTTATCTTGCTAAGCGGCACTCTTTCGTCATACTGTTTACCGAAGTCTGTTCCGCTTATGTCATAGCCTGCGGCATTCACCTTTATGTCGCTCTTATCTGACGGAGCGATATCCCCGAGAGAAGTTTTTACGTTTCCGAGATACCAATCTCTTGCCATAACAGCCATGCCGAAGTCAACACTTGCGGTAGTTGTTGTTCTGAAATTCTTGAACGAGAAGCCATTCACCTTTGGGTCAAAGCCTGTGTTGTAAAGTGAATAACCTCTTACATTATCGTCAGCGTTTGTGTATGTAACGATATCATAGTTCAGTGTAGTAACTATCTGCTTGTAAACGTCATTGAGGGCGTTTGCGTCGGAAGCCGAGTAATATTTTCCGCCTGTGGAATAAGCAAGCTGCTGAAGCCAATCTCTGTCAACATCTCTGCCAAGGCCGACTGTGAGAACGATTATGTCCTTATCCTTTGCGGTATTTGCAAGGCTTGAAACGCTTGCAGGATTTGGCTCGTCCGACTCGCCGTCGGTGAGCATTACAATGATATTCCTGTATTTTCCACCGGAAGTTGTCTTGAACTCGTCCATGCACTTTTTAAGAGCCGTCTGGCTGTGAGTGCCGTTAAATATCTCTTCCTCAGACTTTATCTTATCGAGAGCTTCCGTAAGCTTTGTCTTATCATTAGTGAAGTCTACCATCTTTTTGTAGCTTCCTGTGAACTTGCAAATGCCGACCTGATAGTGGCTCTCAAACTTGTCGATAAGATTCTTTGCAAATTCAAGACGCTTGAAGTCAACATCATTCTCAGAAGAAGTTACACACTGCTCCTTTGGATACATAGAGCCGGAGTTATCAACGAGGAAGCAGATCCTTGTTGTGGCTTCATCGTTTACAGTTTTCTCAACGCCTACCACATAAGTGCCAAGCTCTGTAAGAGAAGCAGAAACTGTCTTTTTGCTCTTGTCTGCCTTTGAATCCACCTTTGTGTAAAGGGTCGAGCGTGAATCAAATCTCAGCACTGTAAGGTCATCAAATGAATATCCCATTTTACTCAGCTTTGCAGAGTCGATATCAAAAGTTATCTTTGCCGAGTTGAACTTATAGTCAGAATAAGCGTCATAAGCCTTTGTGACGATACTTGCATTTGATGAGATACCAAAGAGGTCAAGCTCAACGAGGGTCGCACTGGCAGCGTTTGCGTCGCCCTTTATTTCAAGGCGGCAGTCCCCTGCATTTTTTTCCACTGTAAGCTCTCTTTCAGCGTCATTGGTCTTTCCATCAGACTTTGACTCTCTCGGATTTGTGCCTGCCATAAGCTCATAGCCGTCAAGAAGACCATCGCCGTCAGTATCGGCTTCAATAGGGTTCGTGCCTAGCTTTATCTCATCGCCGTCGCTTATTCCGTCATTGTCAGTATCCTCGCTTTGAAGATTAGTGCCATGACGTACCTCATCGGCATTCTTTATGCCGTCACCGTCCCAGTCCTGATCGTCAGAAAACTCCGACTCCTTGAAGGTAGTGCTTATATCAAGCTTTGTTATGACCGATTTCGCCATGGCGATACGGTTATTTTCCCTTATTTTCAGACCCACGACAACACAGGCAGCCACAAGGAACGCAAGCACTATACACAGCACCAGCAATGCTATCTTCTTTTTGCGCTTTCCTCTGTTCATGCTCTGAACAAAATCATTCGTATCAGAAAAATTTGCTTTCATAAATATTAATTCCCCTTATCAGATCACATATTTCACGATATTAATATTTTAGCATATATGTATCTCATTTGCAAGCAAAATAGCCTAGAATAATTCACAAAATAAACTGTTCTTTTTTGTTTACAAACAGTATATCTTACCAAAACATTAACAAGATAATTCTTTTATTATTAACCTAAAATAAATTAAAACCTTCTTTTTCCACAAAAAAGGGCAGCTCCTCTCGGAACTGCCCTTTGGCATAATACTATCACTCTTCTGTAACAGTATTATAAATAACGTTCACAACGAAGTCCTTGTCATAATCTACCTGCAAGATAGAATCAGGCTCAAGCTCGTCTGCAATGATCTTCTTTGCAATAAGAGTTTCGATACGTCTTTGGATAAACCTCTTGAGAGGTCTTGCACCGAAGTTCTGATCGTAGCCCTGATTTACGATAGCTTCCTTAGCGGCGTCTGTTACCTCTATGCTGAGCCTCTTGTCTTCAAGACGCTTGCCAAGCTCTGCAAGCATAAGGTCAACTATCTTGTATATCTCCGTCTTCATAAGAGGCTTGTAGTAGATTATATCGTCAAGTCTGTTAAGAAACTCAGGTCTGAACTGCTGTTTCAGCAGAGCGTCCACCTTGTCCCTTGCTTCCTGAGATATCTCGCCCTCAGGTGTGATACCCTCAAGGATATAAGGAGAACCAAGGTTTGAAGTGAGGATTATGATAGTGTTCTTGAAGTCAACCGTTCTGCCCTGTGAGTCTGTGATACGTCCGTCGTCAAGCACCTGCAAAAGGATATTGAAAACGTCAGGGTGAGCCTTTTCAATCTCGTCAAGAAGAACTACTGAATAAGGCTTTCTTCTTACAGCCTCGGTGAGCTGACCGCCCTCCTCATAGCCTACATATCCCGGAGGCGCTCCGATAAGACGGCTTACGCTGAATTTCTCCATGTACTCCGACATATCTATACGAACGATATTGTTCTCGTCGTCAAACAATGCCTGCGCAAGAGTTTTTGCAAGCTCTGTTTTACCAACGCCTGTAGGACCAAGGAACAGGAACGAACCTATCGGCTGATTTGGATTTGCGATACCGGCACGAGATCTCATGATAGCCTCAGACACACGCTCAACGGCTTCGTCCTGACCGATAACTCTCTCGTGGAGAATATCAGGCAGGTGGAGAAGCTTCTCACGCTCGCCCTCCATAAGCTTTGCAACAGGGATACCTGTCCAGCGGCAGATTACCCTTGCGATCTCTTCCTCTGTTACCTTATCTCTTAGCAGAGTGTTCTTTGTCTTTGACTTCTCTGCCTTTTCTTCTTCCTCGGCAAGCTGCTTCTGCAAGTCAGCCATTCTGCCGTATTTCAGCTCTGCAAGCTTGTTAAGGTCATATTCACGCTCTGCTCTCTCGATATCCTTTGAGCATTGCTCGATATCCTCACGGAGCTTCTGCACCTTAGAGATAGCAGACTTCTCATTCTCCCATTTAGCTTTCATCTCATTGAACTGCTCACGCATTTCTGAAAGCTCTTTCTGCACCTCATGGAGATGTTCAACTGCAAGCTTATCAGTTTCCTTTTTAAGGACAGTTTCCTCTATTTCGTGCTGGAGTATCTTACGTCTTATCTCATCAAGCTCTGTAGGCATTGAGTCCATTTCCGTTCTGATGAGTGCGCAGGCTTCGTCCACAAGGTCGATAGCCTTATCAGGGAGAAATCTGTCTGTGATATATCTGTTTGAAAGAACAGCCGCCGCAATAAGCGCCTGATCCTGAATTTTTACGCCGTGGAATACTTCGTATCTCTCTTTAAGTCCACGAAGTATAGAGATAGTGTCCTCAACTGTCGGCTCGTCAACCATAACAGGCTGGAAACGTCTTTCAAGAGCGGCGTCCTTTTCGATATACTGACGGTACTCGTTAAGAGTCGTTGCACCGATACAATGGAGTTCGCCCCTTGCAAGCATAGGTTTCAGCAGGTTGCCTGCGTCCATTGCACCGTCTGACTTGCCTGCGCCAACGATATTGTGAAGCTCATCTATAAAGAGGATTATCCTGCCCTCAGACTTCTTTATCTCCTCAACGACAGCCTTAAATCTCTCCTCAAACTCGCCTCTGTATTTTGCGCCTGCGATAAGCGCACCCATATCAAGCGAGAAAACCTGTCTGTCTTTCAGGCTGTCAGGAACATCTCCGCTGACGATACGCTGAGCAAGGCCCTCTGCAATGGCGGTCTTACCAACGCCAGGCTCACCAATAAGGCAAGGATTGTTCTTTGTTTTTCTTGAAAGTATCCTTATAACGTTTCTTATCTCGCTGTCTCTGCCGATAACAGGGTCGAGCTTATTCTGTCTTGCAAGCTCCACAAGATCCTGACCGTACTTTTTCAGCACGTCATAGGTTTCCTCAGGGTTCTGGCTCGTTACCTGAGCGTTGCCCCTTACTGATTGGAGCACCTTGAGAAACTTTGATTTGTTTACTCCGAAAGTCTTGAATATTTCCTTCAAAGCACTGTTAGGGCTGTCCATGATACCCATAACAAGATGTTCAACTGAAACGTATTCGTCCTTCATTCTTGAAGCTTCCGACTCGGCTTCCGCAAAAGCCTTGTCAAGGTCGCTTGAAATGTATACAGAGTCCTGTGCACGTCCGCCTACCTGTACCTTAGGTATATCGTCAACTGCTCTTGTAAGAGCCGCCTCTATATTTTCAGGGGCGATATCCATTTTTACAAAAAGCTGCGGCACAAGACCGTTTTCCTGTGAAAGCAAAGCCAGCATAAGGTGCTGCTGGTCAACAGCCTGATTTGAGTTTCTTGAGGCAATGCTCTGCGCTTCCTGCAAAGCTTCCAATGATTTCTGTGTCAATTTCTGAGCGTTCATAAAATTACCTCCCTTATCATCTTAAAAAGATATATGTTCACAGCAGGCGGAACTCTCCGCCCACCGCTTAAAGAACGACAACGCCTTTTTTCAGATATCCCTCATACATTTCGGACACCTTTCTTACCGCCGTTTCAGGCTCTGCGGCATTGTCAAAGTAAAGCTGAATACAACTGTCCATACAGCTTATATAATCACCGATAGCGTTCGCTATATCCTCGTCGGTCAGCTCCGACTGAGGCGGTGCGTAAAAATCTCTTGTAAATCTGCCCTCGGCTGTTTCATAAGGCACGCCAGTAGTGAAAAGATACGAAAGATATTTTTCCTCGAGCCTTGCCCACAGCTTAAAAAAGCTGTCAAGCATTGAAATGAGCTGTGTGCTCTGAGTTCTGAAAGACACTTTCAGCCTACCCACCTTTCCGTGAAAATCTCGGCTCAGCTCTATGCTGTATCGTATGGTCGGCTTATATTTATATCTCAAAGGACTTTTTATAGACATCATAGCGTCAGAGGGCTGATTAAGGGTCTGAAACCTGCTGTCCATAAGCTGTTCTATTTTAGAAAATATCTCACGCATTCTTTTTTCAGGGGTCAAAAGCTGAACACGCTCTGCCAAGATCTGATTTATCAGATTTGAACGGCTTGTATTCATTGAATACGCCAGCCTGTCGATAGCCTCCACCACATCGTCTGCAAGCACCAGACTATACACGCTCTTGTTCACTTTGCTCTCATTCCTTTCTTTAAGGCGTTGCCTTTTATCACTGTACTTATTATACCACGTTCTAATAATTTGTCAATAGGATTATATAATTTTAATTACGAATTATATAGATGCACAATAGAATGTATGTTCTTCACCTCTAATTTGTGCAGTTTTATTGAAAACTCGTCAAAAGTGTGATATAATAACAGAAACAAAGTTGGAAAGGCGTGATAAAAATGCTCAAAGGCGTTATATTTGATATGGACGGACTAATGATAGATACGGAAAAACTACTCACAAGGTTTTGGTGCGAAGCGGCGAATTATTACGGCTATCCAATGACAAAGGAACACGTTCTGGGCATACGCTCTCTTGCGGCGAAGTATGCTATCCCACATCTGAAGGGCATTTTCGGTGAGGATTTTGATTACTACAAAGTCCGTGGAAAGCGCATCGAGCTTATGAACGAGTTTATCAGGCAAAATGGTATCGAAAAGAAAAAAGGGCTTGATGAGCTTCTTGACTATCTTGACAGCACAGGGCTGAAAAAAGCCGTTGCCACTGCCACCGACCTACAGCGCACCACGCTTTATCTTAGCTCTATAAATATCATTGACAGATTTGACAAGCTTATCTGCGGAAACATGATAGAAAACGGCAAGCCTGCCCCTGACATTTATCTCACCGCCGCAAAGGAGCTTGGTCTTGACCCCAGCGAGTGCATCGCTCTCGAGGACTCACCAAACGGCATACGCTCTGCCCACGCCGCAGGCTGTAAGCCTGTTATGATACCCGACCTTTCACAGCCTGACGAGGAAACAAAAAAGCTTCTGTACGCCTGCTGTGATGACCTTTCCAAGGTCATAGGTGTGATACAAAAGCTTTTAAGATGAATATTCTGCCAATTCATGTAAGGGCGAACATTGTTCGCCCGCTTTTTGTAAAAACCCTATAAAAATTGATACAATGTTACACGAATTGACACAAACGCTACATAGGGATAGTAAAACCGATAGCTTTATCACTTCGACGGGCGAACGCTGTTCGCCCCTACACTGACTACACTGATTTGCAAAATAAAATACAAAAATGCGGATACCTCCACGATATCCGCATTTATTTTTTATCCTATCTAATTAATCCTCGACCTCAGAAACAGAAGACGTGTCAGTGTCCGTCTTGCTGTCCTTGTCTTTATTATCAGAAGCCTTGCCGCCCAGATACTTTTCGTAAATAGCTATCTGATCCTCAACAGATTTAAGCTCGTCCTTAGACTTTGTTGTAACACAAATATATGTGTGTCCGTTATCATCAAGTATAGTTGAAAGAGTGTACTTTGCTTCGTCGGTGAAGCCTGTCTTTCCGCCCTCGATGCTTATGCCGTCGTCAGCTTTGCCGTCACCGTCACAATCCACATAGTAGCCCTCAATTCTCTGTGCAACAATGCTTGTAAGCTCGATACCGTCCTTGTGCTGTTTTGTCTTTGAAGTTGTGTACTTTGTTGCTGTAAGCACTTCACGGCAAGTTTCGTTATCCATAGCCGCCTTTGTGATAACTGCGATATCCTGCGCTGTGGAGTAGTGATTTTTGTTGTGCAGACCGCTTGCATTCACAAACTTCGTGCCTGTCAGACCAAGCTCCTGGATCTTAGCGTTCATAAGCTCAACGAACTTCTCCTCTGAGCCTGCAACTGCGTTTGCAAGACCTGTTGTGCCGTCAGCACCGCTCACAAGGATAGCTGAATAAAGCAGGTCTTTCATTGTAACAGTTTCCCCGGCTTCAAAGCCTGCTCTTGAAGCGTTGTCCTCGATAAGAGGGTCGATATCATCACTTGTGAACTTATATGTAGCGTCCATATCCTGAATATTCTCTGCGGCTACAAGAAGCGTAAGCATCTTTGTAAGAGAAGCAGGATATACCTTTTTCTCGTAATTATAACCTGCAACTATCTCATTAGTGTCAGCGTCAACAAGTATAGCTGTGTTCGCTGTCATACCCTTTATATTTATATCCTGATAATTTGCAGACTTCACAGGATAATTGCTCACAGGCTCTTCCACAACTGATGAAAGGTCGTCAACCTCTGAAACCTCCTCTGAAGAGCTTTCCTCCGGTTTGCTGTCTACCTTAACAACTGCGTCTGCCACCTTGCTTGCCTGAATGGTATATCTTCCTGTTACCACCAGTGCCGCCGAGCCAACAGCCACAAGCATTATAACTATAAGCACAGCAACTATAGCCGCGCCGCCCTTTTTGTTTGTCCTCTTCATTTTTACAACAATTCCTTTCCTAGTGCTTATACTGCACCTATCTCCTCTTTTTCTTCCTTATGACCATATTTCGCTTCATACTCGTTAAGAGTATCGTGACAATATTTAAGTATATCTCTTCTCGTCACGATACCTATAAAAACTTCCCTGTCATCAATAACAGGCACAAAGTTCTGATCCATTGAAAGAAGTATCAGATCCTCGATAGTAGAATAAACATAGACGGGTTTCATTCTAACACGCCTTGTTATCTCGCTTATCTTATATTTTTCCAGCTCACGCATATCCTGAATGCCATTGTTGAGCATGAACCACAGAAAGTCGCCCTCTGCAAGTGTCTTTACATATCTGCCCTCTCGGTCGATAACAGGCACAGCGGTGAAGCTGTGATTTTTCATTTTCTCAAGAGCCTGCCTTGCGGTGTTGTCATCATAGACAAAATCCACGCAAGCCTTCGGCTTCAAAAACTTTAGTATATTCATTTTTTATATATCCTCTTGTAAGCATACGTTTTTTTGTGCAGTAAAGACCGCACCTATAATTATACCAAAAAAACGCATACAAGTAAAGCATAGAGAGGGCATTTTCCGCCCTGCGTTTTCAACAAATCTCCACGCTGAAATTGTGCATTTTGACTTACTGCTGTGCAGGCTTGAAGCCGTATGTGTAAACAAGGCTCACAAAGCTGTCATAGGATATAGTCTTAAGATCGTCCGTCTGATATCCACCTGCACTGAGATCGTCTGTTGTAACGCCTGCTTTGTTGAAGATACCCTGACAATAGCCAAGCCTCTGATCCTCGGACATACTGTCAAAGTCCACAAGACTTGTCGCCTGAGATACGTCAAACAGGCTGTCGTCAGCGTCCCCAGAAAGCTCGTCAACAGTGTATTCTGAAACTGTATCATCTGAGCCTTCAATGGTAAAGGTCTGCGTGTATTTTTTTAAGCTTCCGTCAGATTTATCAAAATACAGGTCGATAGCAGTAATGTATGTGTCGCCCGTATAAGTGTACTCCTCGATATCGAAATCATCAGCCTCATCACTGTTTATATGACCATAGGTTCTCGGCAGGTTTTGCTTGACTATGCTTTCAAGAACGCCGTCAAGCTCCTTCACGTCTGACTTGTGATAAACACCGGTCACGTTATCGTAATCATATCCTGCTCCGTCAACATAGATAAATCCGCTGGTACCTATATCCGATGTGACTTTCAGATAGATGTTTCCGCCCTTTTTGGCTCTTACTACCTCCTGCTTTGAGCCGTCGGCCTCTGTGCAGGTCGTTTTCAGAGTGTAGTCACCGTCAAAGATCGCAGCAGTTTTTTTAATAAGCTCACCCTGCTCGTTCAATACCTTACTGTCTGCATCACTCTCGTCACCCTTGCTGTCCTCAGACTTTGCGCTGTCGGCATTGTCGGCTGTTGAAACGTTCGCCTTGCTCTCTGTGGCAGATGAGCTGTCCTTACTATCCTTTGAACAGCCCGCTGCACACAAGCATACCACGCAAGCGCAGAGAGCCGCACATATTTTCTTTATATCCATATGTAAATATCCTTTCAGACCATGTACTATATTTCTTTTTCAAGACAATACTGCTGTTAACATTATACACCCCTTAAACTTTTATGTCAAGAGATAAGGCAGAGCGTAAAGATCGGTGAATTATTTGCTATTTTACCTTATTTACGCACATAAAAATCACAAAAATCACCTATCAATGTATACTGTGAGTTCATGCTTTTTTCACAAAAGTCTGGTATAATATTTGGGTATTCTGACGAAAGAGCACCTAAAGAAGAAAAATATATGTGAAAGAGGAAGTAAAAATGGAAGCAGGTCTGATAATCGGAAACCAAATAATAATAATGTTCATTATCCTTATTATAGGCGCATTTTGCTATTTAAAAGGGATAATCACAAAGGACGGTACAAAACAGTTGTCCTCATTCGCACTGAATATAATCAATCCTGTGCTTATATTCATGTCCTATCAGTCAAAATATGACAAGACCCTTGTTCATGGTCTGCTGTGGTCGTTTCTGCTGTCAGCGATATCCTATGCAGTGACTATCTTGCTCACCTATGTTCTTATAAGAAAAAAGACTCCCGACCTTGCGGTGGAGCGTGTTTCGTCAATATATTCAAACTGTGCATTCATGTGCATACCTCTTATAAACGGCATTTACGGCTCAGAGGGCGTTTTGTATCTTACAGCGTATCTTACGTTCTTCAACGTCCTTATCTGGACGCACGGACTTATGACAATGAAAGGCGAGCGTGACTTTTCTTCTCTTGTGAAAGCCCTTATCTCACCGTCAGTTATAGCCGTTGTGGTCGGTCTTATTTGCTATCTTACAAATGTCAGACTGCCGAAAGTTCCTGCAACAGCTTTGCAGTACATAGCAGATATGAACACGCCTATCGCCATGGTGATAGCAGGCGCAACAGCCGCACAGACCAACGTTTTGAAAGCCCTTCAAAACCGCCGTATCTACTACGTTTCACTGTGCAAGCTCATAATACTCCCTGTGGCAGGCTTCTTTGCAATGTGGATACTTAATCCTCCTCCGATAGTCCTTATGACAGTGACAATAGCCGCCGCCTGCCCTGCCGCAACAATGTGTACAATGTTCGCTGTAAATCTTGACAAAAACCCTAAGACAGCTTCTGAGATCTTTACTGTCACCACTATCCTCAGCGCAGTGACCCTGCCGCTTATAACTATCTTCGCAGACAAACTCACTTATCATCTTTAACAGCAAAAAGACCTGTCAGCATTTCGCTGCACAGGCTGTGAAAAGATAAATAAGCTACGCTCTGCAATGCTCTCCGAAAACCTCGGAGAGCATTTTTTATCACTCTTTTTGCTGCACCGCAGGTAATTCCATAAAAAGCCTGCCGCACACACTGATCCCCTTCATGACAACACCGTTCAAGAGATCTCAAACGTCTTGTCTTTATAATTTTTTATCCACCCATAGTATACACCTTACTTCATCGGTGCCTCGGATAATAAAAGTATAACATATAATCAATTCACTGTCAATATTTCTTTGAACAAATAGCATATAAATTGTATATTTCAATAAAACAACCAGAAAATTTATAGCGTTTTACACAAAATTGTCAGAAAGCATTCTCAAACAAGACACAATTTCTCCGCTATTTTACTTTTTTCTGCAAAATATTATCCTCCGCCCTCATAAAAAATCTGTATACATCTCCAAGAGAAGCAAGGTCACTGCATACTGTGTCCAGCAAGTTCACGTTGAAAAGCAGCTTAGGGTCTTCACTGTCAAAGCTTACGCCTATATCCTTTTTATTAAGCCACAAAGCGTCCTCACGGCTGGCATTTGGAAAATGGTCACGCTTATACTCGTCACCGAACAAAACGAACTTGCTGTTGTCTTTCAGCGCCTTGTGAGCCTTTTTATATTCCTGCGCCCCTGCAAGTATCATAGCCCTCATTTCGTCCATACTTTCTCTGTCGGTTTTGTAATATCCACAACCGTAGCCGAAACCGTGGGTAGAGATATAGAAATAAAACTCAGGCATGGGGTGATATTCGCTTTTGTCACGCTGGCATTTCAAAGAACACCACACGCTCTCTCTGAATATGGGTCCGCCCTTGTTGTAACGTGCGTCTTTGTAAAGCCTTGAAATCTTTTTCGGGTTGCATACTATCCTGCTGTCGATATCGTTCATTATAGGCGTGAGCGCAGTGATAAGCTCCGCAAAAGGCTCTTCTATGAGCCTGTGGTAGTCCGCCTTATGTTCCTTGAACCATTCCTTACTATCTCTCGTATGATTTTCAAACAAAAAGCCGATAGCCTCTTCACTAAATAGCATTTTTCTCTCTCCTTGATGTTTCTAAACTTATTATAGTATATCACAAAACGACGTTTTAATCAAGAAAAAAGGAGCCTGCCAAAGCAAGCTCTCTTCCAAATGGATTTTATGAATGAAGTCCCATTTCGTAAGCGGTTTTCATGTGTGCACTGCTCTGCACTTCGCCCTTGTCCCACACGCCTGTGCCGTAAAGGATACCCTTTTCAACCGCCCCGTCAAGACAGTCAAGAGTAAATCCCCTTATGCTCTCAATTGTCTTTTCAAGGTTAGCGGCATTGGTATCAGCCGCAGTGAGTATATAATACACTTCTTTGTCTACCATTTCAGTGTATCTCGGCACTGTTCTGTCAATGAGTGTCTTGAGCTGAGCGTCCATGGTGTAGAAATAAACAGGCGTTGCAAAAACGATAACGTCAGCGTTCACCATTTTGTCCATTATCTCCGCCATATCGTCTTTCTGCACGCACTTGTGAGTGCTGTTGCAAACGCCGCAGCCTGTGCAGTAGTTCACCTTAAAGTTCCTGAGAAATATTTTTTCCGCCTTGTGTCCTGCCTGCTGTGCACCATTTATGAACTCATCGCAAAGCACGTCGGAATTTCCGCCCTTTCTAGGGCTTGCGGATATAACAATTATATTTTTCATATTGTCACCTCAAAGATCAAAGAGTTTTTATAACGTCCTCGGCTATCTGCTCAGGAGTAAGGTGATTTTCTTTCAGCACCTCGGCAGGGTCATAGCGGTCATAGAACTTCTTTTCAAGTCCGAAGCAAAGGGTCTTTACATGGCTGTCGCCGTAAAATCTTGCTATCTTCTCGCCAAAGCCGCCCTCAAGAACGCCGTCCTCAAGGGTGATAACTGTCTTGTGGTCAGCTTTAAGGCTTTCGAGCGTATCCTTGTCAATGCCTGTGATATAGTAAGGGTTTATGACAGTAGCCTTGACGCCTGTCTTTTCCTCGATAAGCTTTGCGGCTTCAACACCCATGCCGTAGAACGAACCAAGTGCGATAACTGCCACCTGACTTCCCTGCTGAGTTATCTCATACTTGTTGAGCTTTGAAAGCTCCTTTGTGAAAGGCTTGCCGTCTGAAACAATGCTTGCAGGAACTCTTATTGCAACAGGGTGTTCGTTCTGTTCAAGGGACCAATCCAGCATTGCAAGATATTCTTCCTTTGTTACAGGTGCAAGATAAACAAGCTCAGGGATATTTCATATCATCGGTATATCGTAAATTCCAAGGTGAGTAACGTCACTCATGCCGTAAACCGAAGCCGCAAAAACAGCTATTGTAACAGGACTTTTATTTATGCAAACGTCCTGAGAAAGCTGGTCGTAGGTACGCTGTAAAAACGAGCTGTAAACACCGTAGAAAGGCTTTCCACCGTTCTTTGCTATACCCGAGGCAAGTGCCATTGCGTGTTCCTCTGCAATGCCCACGTCCATAAACTGCTTGCCTGCTTTCTTTCTGACATCAGGAGTGAAGCCGAAAACCGTCGGAGTAGCGGAGGTTATAGCACACACGGACTTGTCAGTCTGCATTTTCTCAAGAAGATAATTGCAGGTAACAGTTCCGTAATCCTCGCCCTCAGAATTGTAAAGGGACTTGCCTGTTTCAGGGTCGAAGGGCATATGCCAGTGCCATGTTTCCTTATCCTTTTCCGCAGGAGCATAGCCCTTGCCCTTTTGTGTTACAATGTGAACGGCAACTGGCTTTTTGCTGTCCTTTACGCCCTCAAAAGCCTCAATAAGCGAAGGGATATCGTTGCCGTCCTTAACGAAAACATAGTCAAGACCCATTGCCTTGAAAAGGTTACATTCAGCCTTGCCCTCGGTATCACGAAGAAGCTTGAGATTTCTGTACATACCGCCGTGGTTTTCTGCGATAGACATATCGTTATCGTTCACAACGATTATGAAGTTTGTATCCATTTCCCCTGCAAAGTCGATACCCTCCAGAGCTTCGCCACCGCTGAGAGAGCCGTCGCCGATAACAGCGATAACATTGCCCTCCTCGCCCTTGAGATCTCTAGCCTTTGCAAGACCGCTTGCAAGGCTCACAGAAGTGGAAGTATGGCCAACCGTAAAAAAGTCATGCTCGCTCTCATCAGGGTTTGTGTAGCCTGAGATATCATCGAACTTGTCAGCGTCAAGGTAGGACTCCTTTCTGCCTGTGAGCATTTTATGTGGATAGCTTTGATGTGAAACGTCAAAAACTATCTTATCCTTAGGGGACTCAAAAACATAGTGCATTGCGATAGTGGCTTCCACCATGCCGAAGTTAGGGCCAAAATGTCCACCATGCTTGCTGAGCCTGAAAAGCAGAGCCTTTCTCATTTCCTCAGCCAGCGCTGTCATTTCATCAACAGTGAGCTTTTTAACGTCAGCAGGTGAGTCTATTTTTTCAAGATACATTTTCATTTCCTCCTGTTTTACTTATAATTTTTCTTAGCTTTAGCTTACTTATATTGTACCACCTGGAGTTAGCTCCAAGTCAACAGGTTGTAGAGATATTTTACATTTTATTAACAATCAACCTAACAAAAAAGCACGGTCATGTGCCGTGCTTAGTATATTTCTCTTGAAAAAAATTAATGCCGTGCTATAATTATAGTATCACCAATATCACACCAGAAAGGTCTTGAAAGCATGAAATACAAAGTTATAGACATAAGTGAAGAGGATTATGGGTGCGAGGGCATACCGGAGGACAGCGAACTCATGTGCAGTGTTTTGATTGAAAGCTCTGACGGCACACAAAAATGGTTGAAAATAGCTGACCGATATCTCAGAGAAAACGACATTGATATAGGCAGTGTCATCACTGCAGACTAGCCTGCCTCCCCTGGAATATCACGCATTATCCACGCAAGCTGTTCTTCTGTAGGCTCTTCTATCTCATAGCCGTTGACATTGTCGCCCTTGAAACAGGTTTGATACAGCTCCACCCATGCAAATGTTGACAGTTTGCAATCAGAATAGATTTCTTTTTCACCTTTGTACGGCAGATCTTCAGGATAGCATGTCTTGATAATAGGATTTCCATAAGGGGTGCAGTCCTCGAACTTATCCAAAGAAGAACCCACACAGCACACTCCGCTCAGTGAATATCTTGCCACAAGATACTTTTCACCCTCCTCATCAGGGTTCTTTTTAAACGCTATCTGCGCCAGCTCGACAATAGCTTCTGCGGCGTATATAGGACAAGGAATTAAATATCCGTTGTGAAGCTCAAAGATCTTGTCCTTGTAATGAAAAGTCTTTCGCTTTTCGATAGTGCCATATTCTGCATACTGAAAAATGTTCAGCTCAGGGACATCGGAGTAATAGTCGGTGACAATTTCCCCTGCCTTACTGCGGAAATAGCGTTGTTTCTGCGCTTCAAGCTGGTTAGATTCCACATTTTCATCAGAAAAATAATTGTGTTCAAATTCGTCGATATCCTCAGTAAAAAACGAAGCTGTACCGCTTGTGCATGAGGGAAAGTTGGCGTCAAACAAGGTTATTTTGTATATCATATGAATTTCCTTTCTTAGAAGCAGTGCCAAGCATTTCGGTACTGCTTTTATTATATCTTATTATGTTTACGTTTGAGATAAACAAGACTATTTTTCTTTGTCGCAAAGGAGAAAATATTCGCTCATGAGTTTAGCGAGGTGTAACTACACTCATATCTTAAATCAACATCATAATTTTGTCAATTGTTTTATTTGTAAATTGCCAGTAATTTGTATCTTTATGCAAATTGATACTGCAAAATTTGTAGCAGATAAACAAAAAAAGCCGCAGACAAAACGTCTACGACTTAGAAAACACTCTGTGTTGCGACTATGAAATAGATGAATGGTAAAAGTGCTTATTATCACCACTTGAAATACAAAATTAATTACTAACAATAATAAGAATATTAGTTATTAAGGTAATTCATTAGCATTTATATTCGTACATAATGGAGGAAGCTTAGCAACAAATTTTATGTTGATCAATAGAATCGTATTTTATTGCAGTTGATAATTTTACAAAATTCTTTTCTCAAAGCCAATTAATTTTCTTTAGAAATTGATACAACATATACATTAATAACTCTTAGTTCAATATCTTCAGAATTAATGCAAATTTGTTTGGAAGAATATATTTCCAACTGTTTATTTGATTCATCATATTTACAATCAGCACACAGATACGTACCGTCTTTTTCTGCTAATATTACTTTTGTATTATTATCTATCAGTCTATAGTCACGTTTCAGCACAGCAAATGATTCACCCAATTTAAAAAAGCAGAATGCTCCCATAATAACCCAAAAAACAATCAATATAATTATTATCTTTTTACTATTTTTCTTAGCATTTGTTTTTTTATCAATTGTAGATATTACCTTATCGACAGGCTTATCAAACCATTTCATATTTCTGATAGCAATTCCTATTATCAGACCACAATAATAAATGGATATGCACAATATTGATAAAGATCGTAAGCAACTTAATACATCAGAACAAGTTGCATCCTTCCATACTAGAAAAATATTATAATTAAGCATTATACAGGCAAATATAAACAATGATATCAAAGACAAAACAAAAATAGAAATTATATTTCGTATCAATCTCCACAAATTTTTTGCTTTTATTATTGCATATGCCATCAAAAAATTCAGCACTAATAAAATTATACTTTCAAAAAGAATATCAAATAAATTAGAAAAAACATTCGTTTCACTTATATGATTGTATGAACTATTAATAGAAAAATAATTGTTATACCCCGCAATAACTACAGTGGATGTCCCCTTAACTATGATTCCAGATATAGTTAACACAATCCCTATCAGTGCCGCATATGAACCGTAATTATTATTCTGATCTTTTTTTATTATGTCAATAAGTCTATTTCTTTTATCATCATATGTAACATTTTCTTCTGAATGGTTTGTCGATTCGTTGCTCATTAAATCATCCTTTCTGATATATTACTTGAATAATATATTAAAACATAATGTAAAATAAGTTTAATCCTAATAGATTATTTTCTTTTTTACATATGTACCATTATTAATATCTCTAATTCTCTTGAACCAGCCTTCAAGTTCATCCCAACAATTCATTTTCACCAAAATATCTTTTGTAATTTTTTTAGATACACTTTGATTTAATATTTGCTTTATGACAACTTCACGCTTTTTCGCATCCTTTATTTCTGGATTCACTAAATTTAGCAATGTTTTAGGAACATCTATATCGAACCATGTATCCTTATACTTTGATAAATCAATATCAAATTGATCCTCGATTAGTTCAGGTGCAATATAGTTTTCCATTTCCAGCAACTTAGTATGCCAACCAAATCTTCTTCCATCATCTTCTTTTTGTATTGTTTCTATAAGTTTAACATACTTTTCCACATCATTATCAACAATATATATTTCTTTTATAGGTGATTCACTAAAATAATCCTTATTTACCCAATCAATTAAATGACCACCGTTCAATGGAATCAGAGAAAAATCATTGTCTGATAAATCAACAATGTCTTTCAATTCCGGTATATTATGATTTATAGCAGTCAAAAAATTCACATCATTCGGACCTTCTACATATACCACCGTTTTCGTTTTTGCATAAGGTAATATTCCAAGCGATTCTGCAATTCCTTTTATTTTATTCATATCGTTTCTTTCGATATGTGGCATTCCATGTTCGTCCTTCTTTATGAAAATAAGTTGATTAACATCTACCATTTTAGCAATCTCAGGAGTATGACTAGTTACAATGATTTGATGTGTGTCTTTTTCTGACAATTCCAATAATGTCGATAGAATCATGCGTTGATAATCAGGATGCTGACTTGTTTCAGGTTCCTCGATTGCATATATCATTTGGCGGTTATCATTTTCTCTTAGTTTTTCCTCTGCATCTGCCCTAAAATAGCTCAATAGAATTAAACGTCTTACACCACTGCCACGTTTGTTAAGAGGAATATCATTATCAGATACCAAATCGAAACTAAAAGATGAGTCTATTGGCTTCAATGTAACTTTTGGTTGAATATTTTGTGCTATGCTTGAATCTAATTCCGAAAGTTTTTTAATGGTCTTTCTGCCTATTTCT